>ULYD01030679.1_pt1 | contig 93322 bp, 89 predicted proteins | sample 1961831 | NCBI WGS metagenome assembly ULYD01 (sample SAMEA4835854, study PRJEB28245) | human gut metagenome | biome: gut microbiome; material: fecal sample | place: Denmark | collected 2008 | reverse complement strand
TGATTACAATTTTCATGCGTGTATCCTCCAACTTCCGATTTGTAGCTGAGAATACTCAGCCCTTTTCTGCTGATAAGTATAACAGAAAACGACTGTATTCTCAATCAGAAACGGTCGAAGTCTTCCTGTGTCGCAAGTTCGGCATACTTATAATCATCGTTCCGGCTCTCACTGTACATATCATTGATAAGCCCTATCGACAGCAGTTCAAGATCTGCCATCGACAATCCTAACTGTACACATCGGAGCAGAAACAACGGGGTTGTCATCTCACGCTCTGTTGGACGAAGTTTTTTTTAGATTCAACATCCGTTTTTACATTCAGTCCCCAGAGTTCAATCAGCTGTGGAAGAACCTGATAAATAGAGAATGTATTGAAATTATCAAGCCACTCTTCTGGAGTATCTGGGATAGAGGGGTCTGCGTGTTTGGCCATAATAAAAGCTATATTCTCAAACATCTCAAGTGAGAACATATCCAGATTTGATGACTCTCCCTTCCCATCACCGATACTTTTCTCAAGCACGGCAAGATCTTTATAAATATCCCTCTGAAACTTTAATCTGTAGATTCGTGGGATGGCTGCACTCGCTTTGAATGCAACCATCTGTCCATCAATCTCTATATCTTTTCTGATTCCCATATCCTGCTCCTCCTTAAGATACAATCTTGGCTGATTTTGCAGACTGCTGTTCAGCGACCGCTGTCGGCTGATATACACTCTTGTACCAGTTGTTATAAACCGTATCCGTAGTAGCATCACCCGTCTTAGCCTTAACATATCCGTCTGCCATCGGTCTTGCCTTGATAGTAAGTGTCTCTGTCTGTACTTCCTTCTCATCCTCATTGGTCTTAGCCTCAATTGTTGGACGTGATGCAGTACAGTTATAAAGCACATGACGGATTTTTCTGATATCTCCATCAAATTCAAACAGAAGTGCAAAGCTGCCTGTCTCCGAATTTGCATTCTCGACAAGAACCTTATTGGCATCCTGTTCCTCTTTTAAGATATCTGTACGGAATGACTCAGGAATCATGGCAAGTTCAAGGTCACCATCATATCCCTGATTGTTGTTGATTACATAATACTCAATACCATCTGCATAGAATGATTCCGGCTCGCCTGTCGGATCCATGCTGATGGATACTGCACCCGGCATCGGTACAGGAGTTCCAAAACTCACCGTGCCTTCCTCTGCAACAGTAATCGGTGCATAATGCACATTGCAGATATTAAACTTGACTTTATTCTTTTTATTCGCCATCTTTATATCCTCCTTCATACTGGCATGGCAAACTCGAATGCTACCTCATAGAGTTTTTCCTCCTCTATCCATACCTCCGACTGCTCATAAAAAATACCGTGGTTGTCAAGCACGGCAGTTACTTTTTCTTCCAAGGTCACATCCTTGAAGTCTGTATACAGTTCTATCCTTACTTCACTCATTTTGTAATAAACCCTGCCATCGGCTGCGAAGTTATCACTTCCCGGCAACAGGTAACACAAAAATGGCGGGTTGGGACTTTCTCCCTCTGCAAAATGGTCATACGCAAAGGGAATCCCAATTTCTCCTATGATTTTCACTAATTCATCCATCATGAACCTCCGATTGCCTTTTTAATATCAGACTCAAGTTGTTTGACAGCACTTTCTTCAGCAGGTGCGATATGTGGGACTGCCTTTGTCCTTCCACCGCCCCTTTTTGCATGACATTTCTCAAGCAGATGTGTAAGCTGATATTTCTTTGGGGAATGTACTGTAAGTTCCAAAGATTCAGAAGTCTCTTTTGTTGTACTGACCTTCCAACTCTTCGAGTAGGCACCTGTTTTCTTTGGAGCATTTGCCTGGATATCTTTTTTCACTGATCGTCCTGCTTTCCTCACAGCCACCTTCATATCCGAGGTAACAAGGTCTTTATATTCCATAAGTCCTTTCATGACTTCGGATGCCAAATTATCAATCTGTACATTTGCCATGCTATCTCCTCACTTTCCTGCATCTGAATTTCAAGCATTTATTCTTGTAATTCATGTGGTCAATAGAAACGATGTTATAAAGGGAGCCTTCAAATACAACTCTGTGTTTTGTAACATCAAGGTCTACAAGAGCCTTACAGTATCTGACCGTAAAAGAAATATCCGAATCATCTACAATAAGACCTGCCACACTCTTTTCAGAGCCGCCTTCGCCACTTACCGTTGCAAAGCAGGTGTGATAGTCTGTCCAGGCATTCTTATGATTGCCGATGGCATCTATAACAGTTTCATTCTTCTGCACGGTAATCTTCACATTCAAAAGAGCAATATCCATCAGAACACACTCCTTCTTACACCTTCAAGCAGTGAGCGAAGGGAAATGGTAAGCTGATGGTGGTCTGCATCTTCTCGATGTTCATACAGATAGGCAACTGCGTACATGACGGCAATCTTTGATGATGGAATCGCACAGAGTTCATCAACTGATAACCTGGCTATGTCTGCACAGAGATTCTGCCCGGTTGTGATGAAATTCTCGATAAGTGCATCGTCATCATCAAAATCCACACGAAGGTAACCCTTCATCTCATCAAGATTTACAATCATTTCTATCACCACCTAATAATCTATGACACCTTATGACTGGCATTCCCTATATCTATATATAAGCTTTATTTTTTATTCCCATAGAAAAGGATAGTAAATAGCCGTCATAGAGTGTCACACTTAATTATTCTTAACCCTTAGCACTTGCAGTTTCTTCCTTAAGCTTTAAGATCTTTACTGCTTCAGGAAGGATAAGCTTACCATCGACTCTTTCTTTTGCAACATAACCGACCATGCCGTTACCAGCGAAAAGTTCACGCAGTTCTGCAAAAGAACGAGAACCACGATCACCAATGTTGTAGTAGCTGTAATCACCGAATGCAATCGCATTTGTAGGTGCGAAAGCAGAAGTGTGAACAGCATAGCCAAGAACTCTGTCAGGTTCTCCTTCCTTGTATGAAGGCTGCCAGATATATGCTCCGTTGTTATCCTTAAGCTTCCTGATAGAAGCAAGTGTTGCATCATTCATGATGAAAGATGCGTTCTTGCGATAAGGTCTCTTAAGACCATATACCAAATCGATAAGGTCATCGGACTTGATGGCTGCAGTAAGTGTTGCTGCAATCTGACCACCACCATTTGCTGCAAAAATACCAGTAGGCTTTCCAGTACCGTTACCGTTAAGGAATGCATCCTCTTCGGCATTTGCTAAAGCCTTACCGAACTGAGTGATGATGTAGTTTTCAAGACCGAAAGCATTGTCATAAAGCAATTCTTCAGTAACCTTGATTGCTACATGAAGCTTGTAGGCATCAAGATAGATCTGGTCAAATGTTGCATCACCAAAAGATAATGATCCACCTTCCTCAATCCATGCTGCTGCAGGCTTGGTAGCTGCGATGTTGATTTTGTGCTGACCTGCAGTAGTAATCTTTGTAGCAAGGCTGCGCATGATGTTCTCACCATCAAGCACATCAATAAGTCTGCGGTCATACTCTTCCGGCACAAGGTATCCACCATCAGCATCTACACCTTCCTGAAGTACATTGCTTACATTACGGAAATTAGAACGCATTGCAGAAAGCATCGCATCCTTGTATGCATCAGAAGCACGACCAGTCTTTACCTTATCTGCATCACCCATAAAAGGCTTACCTGTGATTGGAGAATTAACAGGCTTGGAAAGTTCCAGTTCTCTGCGTTCTGCTCTTGTTTGACGATCAATCGCAGCTGTCAAATCCTCAATTTCCTTTTCCATTTTGTTATAGGTCGCTGTGTCCTCATCGGAAAGCACACCGTTTTTATCCTCATGAGTTTCTACAAAGTTCTTTGCAGTATCCCACACTTTTGCTCTTTTTTCGATTAAATCCTTAATAGTCATAATAGAATTCCTCCTTAAATAAATTTCTTAATAAAGTCCAGACGCTCCTTAATATCTTTTGCAGGAGTGCCATTGTTTGCAGGTGCAGAAATCTCTGCCTGCTTTGTCACTGTCTGTTTAGGCTTTGAGTAATGTTTCTCAAGCTTGTTCATAAGAGCGTTGTTTACTGCCTTGCGTGAAAAAAGCATCGAGTCAGTTGGTTTCTTTTCCTTCTCCTCGGTGCTTTCATCTTCTTCGTCCTCTTCATCAGGGACTTCTGTGTTCGGTTTTGTTTCTGCTCTTGTGATAATGTCATCAGCAAATCCAAGTTCAATGGCCTTGTTTGCATCCATCCAGGTTTCTGCATCCATAAGATGTGAAAGCTTGGCTCTTGTAAGATCTGTCTTGATTACATAGGCATTGATGATAGATTCCTTAACTTCTGCAAGCATATCGATTGCCTTCTGCATTTCTGCATGGTCACCAAATGCTACCGTAGCAGGGTTGTGAATCATCATCATGGAAACAGGTGACATCAACACCGTATTTCCTGCCATCGCAATTACCGAGGCTGCTGATGCTGCAATGCCATCAATCTTGACTGTGACATTGCCTTTGTACTGTGCGAGCATATTGTAGATCTGAGCCGCTGCCACACAGTCACCACCGGGTGAGTTAATCCATACGGTAATATCTCCACTTCCGGCATTTAACTCATCCTTGAAAAGCTGTGGTGTGACATCATCGTCAAACCATGACTCCTCGGCAATCGTGCCATGCAACTCAAGGATTCGTTCTGCGACTTCTTCGTTTGCCTGGTTTAGAGTCTTTCGGCTCTTCCAGTTCCAGAACTTCTTGTTCTTCATCTGTCTTCTCCTCTCCGTCTGATGTATCTGGACTTGATGCAAAGATACCTGCATCTTCAAGCTTGGTCATATTGCCATTGATAAGGTAAAGATCACCACCCAACTCAGCAGGAATCCTGTCGAGATTTTCAAGTTCCCTTATGTCATTGGCAGACATCCAACCATTCTGTCTTGCAGTGGCATAACCGTTCATACGGCTCTGGTAATCACCACGAAGAAGTCCGTCCACATTAAACTTGATAAAATAATTCTGTTTTTCCTCTGCAGATAACAGAGAACGAGCCATGTTCTGCTCCCACCTTGATACCCAGGGGTCAAGGGTGTATTTCACGAACTCAAGTGATTGCTGCTCAATATTAGAAAAGCTCGACTTCTCAAGATCTCCGACCATATGAGGTGGGACTCTGAAAATTCGAGCAATCTCATCTATCTGAAATTTTCTTGTTTCTAAAAACTGTGCCTCGTTTGGAGAGATGGAAATCGGTGTATATTTCATTCCTTCTTCCAGAACGGCAACCTTATGTGAATTCGCACTGCCACCAAATGTCTGTGACCAGCTGTCTCTTACCTTTGATGGGTCCTTTAGAGTTCCAGGGTGCTCTAATACACCGCTTGGTGCAGCACCATTCGCATAGAACTTACTTCCATACTCTTCTGCTGCGATTGCAAGACCGATAGCATTCTTGGCCATTGCAATTGGTGAATACCCTACAAGACCGTCAAAACCAAGTCCTGGGATATGCATTACTTCATCAGGTGCAAGCTTAACTGTTGCCCCCTTATTGGTAGGAGCATCATCTGAACTTACCTGGTATTCATAATACAGATGCCCGTGTTCATCTCGGTCTACTTTCATTCTGTCCGGCATAAGAGGATACAAAGCAATAATCTCACCCTTGCCATTCCTAATGATCTGTGCATAGGCATTGCCCCACAATAACAGATGTGTCATGAGCGTTTCCCTAAAAACAAAGCTTGTCATTTCAGGATTTGGCTCATCATGAAGGAGCCTATATAGGGAATGGTCTATGGCTTTTACCTTGCTGCCCTTTTCATCGTATTTATAAAAATGCAATGGCAGGCTTGCTACCGCTTCGGACAGGATACGCACACAGCTGTAAACTGCAGTCATCTGCATGGCAGAGCGTTCATTTACTCTTTTTCCACTCGTGCTATTGCCCATAAAAAAGCTATATGCACTGCCACTTGTTCTGTTTGTGGGTGCATCTCTTGTCCTAAACAAGCCTTTTAGAATTCCCATTCTAGTCACCTTACCTTTCTAAATTAAAAGACTAATAAGCCTCTTGTATCGTAGACCGATTCCGTTACTTCATTACCACATCTGATTGCTCTATCAAGTGCCATGATTGTTGCAATGGCACCGTCAATCTTTTCAGTCGATTTTTCCTTATCTGCCTTGATGTTTCCTGCAGGGTCAGTACGAATAAAGATATTATCCATATTCCATCTGAGAACTGGATGCCCACCATGGGCTATTTTCTTTTCAAGCACAAGCTTCATCAATTCCTTGGTCGGTGGACTCATATCCTTGAAACCCTGTCCGAATGGAACAACTGTAAATCCCATTCCTTCAAGGTTCTGAACCATCTGAACTGCTCCCCAACGGTCAAAGGCAATCTCTCTGATGTTGAATCTCTCACCAAGACTTTCTATGAAATTCTCGATGTATCCGTAGTGAACAACATTTCCTTCCGTAGTCTGAAGATAGCCTTTTCGTTCCCATAGATCATAGGGAACATGATCCCTTCTTACTCTAAGGTCAAGCGTATCTTCCGGCACCCAGAAATAAGGAAGAACTACAAACTTGTCATCTTCATCAAGCGGCGGAAACACAAGCACGAATGCTGTGATGTCCGTTGTACTGGATAAATCCAGTCCTCCGTAACATACACGCCCTTCAAGTTCATCTTCATTCACGACAAAATCACAGGCATCCCATTTTTCCATTGGCATCCATCGTATCGACTGCTTAACCCACTGATTAAGTCTTAGCTGTCTGAACGAGTTCTCTTCTCCGGGGTTCTGCTTTGCAGAGTCACAGGCAGCTTTTACTTTTTCTATGGCAACGGTAATACCAAGTGATGGATTTGCCTTTTTCCACACTTTAGGGTCTGTCCAGTCTTCAGACTCGTCTGCTCCGTAGATAACGGAATAAAAGGTAGGGTCAACCTTTCTGCCTGTCTCAATGTCGAGTGCCTTCTGATGTATCTCGTAGCAGATGGAGTTCGTATCATTTCCAGCTGTTGTAATAAGGAAATACAACGGTTGCATACGAGCATCACCCGAACCCTGAGTCATTACATCATAAAGTTTTCTGTTTGGCTGTGTGTGCAGCTCATCGAAAATTACTCCGTGTGTATTAAAGCCATGCTTATTTGCAACATCCGCCGACAAAACTTGATAAAAGCTGTTGGTTGGCTTATATATCAGTTTCTTTTGCGACTCCAGTATCTTCACTCTTTTCATAAGAGCCGGACAGAACCTTATCATGTCAACGGCAACATCAAATACAATTTTTGCCTGATTTCTGTCTGCTGCACATCCGTACACTTCCGCTCTTTCTTCTCCATCACCACATAAAAGAAGAAGTGCAACGGCAGCTGCAAGTTCCGATTTTCCTTGTTTCTTGGGTATTTCAATATAAGCTGTGTTGAACTGTCTGTATCCGTTTGGCTTTAATACTCCAAACAAATCTCTGATAATCTGTTCCTGCCAGTCAATAAGTTCAAATTTCTTTCCTGCCCACGTTCCTTTGGTATGACATAGTTCTTCAATAAAGCTGACGGCATAATCTGCCATCTGCTCATCATAATGAGAAGACTTCGCCATAAGCTTCGTGGGTTTATACTTTTTCAGTTTTCTCACACGTCTTACCTCCACGAAAAAAGGACCCCGAAGAGTCCTGAAAAAGTGATTATTCTTTTATCTGTTATCTTGTATGGTTATGAATGGTTGCAAGTATTTCTTCCTGTTCCTTTTCATCCACACCTATACTTTCAAGTGCCTCTCTTGTTCCACAATTGGGGCAGATGTAAGTTTTATTATCCACTCTTGAAAGAGCCGGACTTCCTTGATATTCCTTGCCACACTTAGGGCAGATTGCTGTTCGCATTTCTCTAGTCTTCATGTGTATCCCTCCTGCTTATCTCGATTGCGTAAAAAAGAAACTGCTCATCAAATTTGAAGGCTCGGTATCCGTCAAGGCAGGTATTCACATAGTACCAGCTTGGTACACCAAGTGGTCTGTCTTCATGCATAATGTAAACAAATGCATCTTTTCTGCGAATCTTCCCAGTTCTGATACCTTTAATATCCAGAGTCATTTCCATTTTGTAATAGAAGTTTGGGTATCCTTCGTATCGGTCAAGAGCCTTCTCATCGTTTTCGGTTACTTCCCACACTGCAACGGGAACTGATGCTCCTTCCATCTTTTCAATGGTAAGGTAAGAACCTGTCTTGCTGCCCTTGAATAAAAGCTGATAATCTTTGATGATCGATGTTCCGATTATCCTTGCTCCTGGGCATCGCATTCGCATCTGTGGAATGTTCAGGTTACTGCCATAGGCAATGTAGTATCGTTTGTTCATATGGTTTCCATCCTTTCTGAAGGGGACACCCTTCTACCACATTAAGACCACCGAAGTGGTCGACAGTTTTTATTAAGGTGTTACAAGGCTATCTCCTTGCAGTTCTGAATGCTGTATCTCCTTCAAGTCTTCTTGTAAGAAGGTCTCTTGCTGTCTTGAACTCGTCACCGATGAACCCAAGTCTTAAGAGCCATGTTCTCATTGCGTATTTTGGGTTTTCCTTCTGCTGTTCCTTTGGACTCGCTGTTCGGACGATCTTTGCCATCTGGCTAAGTGCAAGGCAAAGCTGAATGTAGCTTTTAAGCTGTCCGGCATGAAGTCCGTTCTGCTTTCCGTCTGCAGGTGCATCAAATTGAAAAAGTCTGAACTCGATTGTTCCCTTTGTAAATGTTGCGTGGTAGTTAAGCATATGGTATCGGCTGTCATTGTAATGCTGATTTCTGCCGTAGCTGCAATCCTGTGAACCGTACCAGATGTCTGCAAGCTTACTCATTGTCTTTGGCTTTTTCTTGTTGACCTGCTCTAAAAATCTTGGGTCAACCGTTCTGCAATAGCGTCTCATTCTGCCTCGGTCAAGGTCAAGTGCATCGGCTATCAGACTTTCGTGGCTTGCCATGATGTTTGCAAGGTTTCTCATTGTCTGTGGGGTATGTCCCTTGGCTCCGATGTGAATGTGTACTCCGCATCCCCTTGTTGCATCACTCTTGGCCCCTGCCTTTCTAAGCTTTCTGATCAGTTCCTGCAAGGTTTCCATATCTTCGTATTTAAGAATCGGTGTAACCATTTCGCATTTGTGGGCATCGTCTCCGGCAATGCTGACATCCTTTTGGAATTTCCATTCTCTGCCTTGCTCATCCCATGCTGACCAGGTCATATAACCGTTTCGGCTTGCTGTGTTTTCGTATCTTCCTGTTCCAAAGAAGTCGGCTGCAAGCTTTGATGCTCGCTCTCTTGTGATGTTGTTCATCTCAACCTCAACTCCGATGGTCTGCTTTTTCATTTCTTCAATCTGGTGTGCTATTTTTTCGTTCATTTTATGTACCTCCGTTTGGTGTGTTTTCCATTTTGGTAGTACTATATATCACTCTAAAAGCACACTATATCAAGTTAATTAGAACCATATACTACACAATCTTTCAGCCTGAAAACTGTGTATTTTTGACCATTATTCTTTAGTGATTTTACGGCATTTGTCTTCGCCATAGACCACGTTCAGACTGCTGCCATTATCCCAGCTGACCATAATTGAAGCAGTATCATCAACGCCTCTTACTGTACCCTTTGTTCCAACGGATGGTGCCTGGAAATCATCCATTCTTACAAGCTCAACTCTTGTTCCTGCCGGATATTCCTTTTTCACTCTTTCAACAATTTTTCTGCTTGGAAAATTCATTATTCTTCGCCTCCCTTTGCTCCATTCTTGAATGCTGCTGAACCTTCAAGATTCTTAAGAAGAATCTTTCTGTCTGCTTTGAATTCTGCTCCGATGAATCCAAGTCTTAAAAGGAAACATCTGAATGCGTATTTTTCATTTTCGACTTCCTTTTCCTTTGCCTGGATTCTTTTCTGCTTTACACTCATCTCGCAAAGTGCGGCAATGAATCGTGTGTAGGTCTGTAAGGTGTCGGCATCAATCCCTTCTGAAAGCCAAGGGAAGGAAACCCTATCTTCTTCAATGCTGATTTCAAGATCATCAATGCCAAGTGCCTTCTTTATAAGTCCGGCTTTAGAATCGATAAGAGCCGTAAGGTTTCCCACCTTAACCTTGTCGATTGGAATTGCCACCGTAAGCCCCACTTTTTCGCCCTGTGGCTCGGTTTCAGGTTCTTCCGTATTGTTTTCCCATTCTTCTGGGGAAACGCCTGTGGCCATTACGCAGGCATCTACAACCTTTGATGTTTCATCCATTCCAAGGTCATCTGCAAATTCAAGTTCTCCGTTCTTGCCAACCGTGTAATTTCCAATCTCGTATGAGCAGCTTGGAACTCCAAGGTATCTGGCTTTTACATCAAGTTCCTTTTCAATTGCTTTGACCATTGCTTTTCGGCTTTCGCCCTTTACATTAAAATGCAGTACCATATAATGTACCTCCTTTGTTCTTTGGTAGCACCATATATCACTCTAAAAGGCACATATATCAAGTTGTTTGTGTAAAGAATATCTGCCGATTATTCGGTCGGAAACTGTGAGTAATACACAATACCTGAAAGCACGAATACTACATTCGGAAGTGCCACACCGTTGCCCCACATCTTATATTCAGCTGAATCGGAATGTGGGTCTATGAGCCATTTCCTTATCTGCTTGTCTGTCTTTGGCTTGACTGTCTTTCCGAGTGCCCTGGCATGGTTTTCAAAGATATCTCTCCAATATGCAATATCCTCATCAGTTGGATTTTCTGTTCCAAGTTCATCACACCACCAATCAGGAAATCCCTGCAGTCTTGCGCATTCAGTAGGAGTTAATCTTCTTACGATATATGAAGGTTCAAGGACACCATTCTGAAATCCCGGATTTGTTCCATTCACAAGGCAGCCACTTTTTTCTTCTGTAAAGGTAATGCTCTCATCTTTCATCTGTGGAAAGAATCCATAGCTTGGATTGTCATTTACGATTGGCGGATCTTTGTAATCCGTAGCTACAAGTGTGTTTGCAAGTTCCTCTTCAGCAGTTGTAAAAAATGATGCTTTGGAAGAACTGTAAACAGGATGTGCCACACCACTTGCTCCGGCTGCAACTAGGGTCGGTTCAACTTCCTCTTCAATCTGAAAAGAAAACTGTGCGTTGTAACCCTGGTTCATCGCAGGTCTCCCAATGCCGTATGCAACACCATGCTGTTCAGTAGCATTTAATGTGTACATTACATCCGATTCCTTATATCCATCACCCTTGTGAGAAGGTCTTGTTCCATTACCTTCGATTACAGCCATGCCACCCTGATTGTATGACGGATTGCCACCATTACCATCAAGGCACCTGCTTGTTTCTGCCTCATAGAATCCACTGTTGGGATTTGATGATTTCATCGCATTGCTGTCCTTGGCACAGATGCCATACACCTTTGGTACAAACAGAGTCTGATCGTTATTGCAGCCAAGAGTAGCTGACTTGTTATCCTGAATCAAAGCACCCTTGCCACCACCTTCACAGCCACTTCTGATTTTAAGCGTCTTAGGAGTCTGCACTACAAACGGCTGGTTATTGCCACCTGTTCCAAAGGTAGAAAGAACGGTCTGTGCCACATCAAGTGGACCCGTATATCTTGAGTCCTGTCCGTGGTTTTCAAACATCAAGCCGATGCTGCCTGTTGCTCCAATGCCTTCTGAAGAACCGTTGGCAATTTTTTGCCACGCACAGAAGCTCTGCGGAGAATACCCAGACAAGCCTTCTGACTCAAATAGTATTTTTCCGGCACACCAGCCTGCAAAATCTGCGACAAGGTAGATACGTTTTCTTCTCTGGGGTACTCCCCAAAACTGAGCATCAAGTTGTCTCCATGCGACTGAGTAACCATCTCCCAGGATTTTCCCTGCACTCTGCCATTTTGAAGGTTTAGGCACTGACACACATTCATCTTTGATTTTGCAGACTTCTTCAAGCACTGCTCTGAAGTCTTCTCCTTTGTTGCTTGAGAAGGCTCCTGGGACATTTTCCCAAACGATAAATCTTGGATATCTGCCATTTGTCTTACACCTCATTTCTTTAATGATTCGTACTGCCTCATAAAAAAGACTGGAACGAGAACCCCTAAGTCCATCTCTCTTTCCGGCTACGGACATATCCTGACATGGACTTCCGGAGGTTATGATGTCAACGGGAGGAATTTCTCCACCATCCATCTTTGAAATATCTCCGTAGTGTTTCATCTGTGGCAGTCTTTTCGTTGTTACACGAATAGGAAAAGGCTCGATTTCCGATGCCCACAAAGGGGTAACACCAGAAAGCAAGCCTCCTAAAGGAAACCCTGCAGAGCCATCAAATAGGCTCCCAAGGGTCAAATTATTCTGTTTCTCCATCCGTGCCCTCCACTTCTTTTACCAGTGCAGAGTACGGTATCTTCTCACCATCTCTGATTACAAATACACCATCTGCATCATTAGTATCCTCAACATATCTGCGAAGGATGACCGATGCGTACTTCTCATCAAGTTCCATCGTATGACATACACGATTGGTCTGCTCACAGGTCATAAGCGTTGAACCACTACCACCGAAGGTATCAATGACGATTGCGTTCTCCTGACTTGAATTGCCAATAGGATATGCAAGAAGGTCAAGTGGTTTCGATGTTGGATGGTTCTTGTTCTTTTTTGGCTTATCAAAATTCCAGATTGTAGTCTGACTTCTGCCTGCATTCTTGCTCCAGTAATGCTTGCCGTTCTGAAGGAAGCCATAAAGGACTGGTTCATGCTGCCACTGATAATCACTTCTTCCAAGCACAAGCGAGTTCTTTACCCAGATACAACAGCCGGATAAGTGAAAGCCTGCATCCACAAAAGCCTTTCTGAAATTCAAGCCTTCTGTATCTGCATGAAACACATAAGCCGAGCCACCCTTTTCAAGATGCTCGGCCATGTTCTTAAATGCAAAAAGAAGAAATTCATAGAATTTATCATTTGCCATCTTATCGTTTTTGATGGACAAGCCATCGGAACTTTCAAATGCCACATTGTATGGCGGATCCGTAATGATAAGATTTGCTTTTTTACCATCCATAAGTGTTGCCACATCTTCTTTTGAAGTTGCATCACCACACATCAGTCTATGTCTGCCCACTGTCCAGACATCACCTCGTTTGACAAAGGCTGCCTTTTCAAGTGCTGCTGAAAGATCATAATCATCGTCCTTGACCCCGGAAGTGTCATCAGAACCAAAAAGGTCTGCAATCTCACTTTCATCAAAGCCTGTAAGTCCAATATCGAAGTCCTCACCCTGCAAGGATTCAATCTCAATACGAAGTAACTCTTCGTCCCATCCTGCGTCCATTGCCATTCTGTTGTCGGCAAGGATGTAGGCTTTTTTCTGTGCATCAGTTAAGTAGTCAACGAATACACACGGTACTTCAAGAATGCCTTCTTCCTTTGCAGCAAGAATTCTTCCATGCCCTGCAATGACATTGAACTCTCGGTCAATGATTACCGGATTAATGAAACCGAACTCACGAAGCGAAGAACGGAGTTTCATCACCTGTTCAGCAGAGTGTGTTCTTGCATTATTTACATAAGGTATCAATTTTGAAACAGCTACAAGCTGCATTTCTGTTGTTGTCTTTCCCATACGCCACCTCTAAAAAAGACCCCATTCGGCAAACTTCTCAAAGCCACCGATCGAGGTGATATATTCTCTAGCTTGGGCAACAATCTCTTCATAAGGAATACCATCAACAGTATCATCACCGATGGCACATACAAGTTCCACAGGCTTTCCGGTTCTCTGTGCTTTTAGGAAAGCATAGATGTTTACAGATACATCTGCCTTGGATAAGTCCTTGCCATGAAGGCCACCACCTGTGACGGAGTCTGCCATATCAGAACCAAGCTTACGGTTAGTTGCTCCCGCATCTACATCTGTTCCACCAGTCCAGTCACCCAAGGGATTGATTTCTGCTTCACGATAGATTTCCTTTAAGTGTACTTTTTTCGCATTGCTCTGGCAGATGATGAGTCTTGCCTGATCAAGAATGTACTTTCCGTCATACGGATACACCTTATAGATATCTCTTGCAATCTGGGATAATGCCTTCTGCTCATCAGTAAGTGGCATTCCCTTGAAGATACCGTTGTCACCACAATGGATACCTTTTTCCTGGTTCTTTGCAAGGTGTGTATCCTGGGGAACTATCTGAATGTCTGCTCTGACATCTCCGGCAATTCGATAAATGGCTGCAGCGATGTCAAACTTATCAATTTCTGCTGATGTTTCGATAATCACATGAGCCTGCCCATGTCCGATAAGGACTTCAACAGCAATCTTCGGATTATCTTCTTTTGCATATGCCAAATCAACAATGGCACCTGCTATTCTGTCTGCCACCTTATCAGGATGGCTTGGATTTACTTTTTCAATCATATTATCTTCCTTCCCTTGCTCTTAGGAGTCTTTCCATCAAATCATTCTGTGGTGCAGCATCGTCATAATCTGTACTGCAGTTCTCCTTAACAATCTGAAATATTTCATTCCAAAGCCTTACGGCTTGGTTCATATAGTTAATGCCAATATTGATAAACGGAGATGGAATAGGTTTCTGTGTGGTGGGATGTTTGGAAAGAAAGCCTAGCTTATTGGTCATCTCCTCACACTGAATCCAACGAGCAGAACACATCGCATATCTTTCAAGCAGCTGCGGTGATACTTTCGATGCACACCCTATCTTCTTCAGCCACTGCCACGTCTCTTCATAAATCTCGGATGCCTGCAGTTCTGATCCATCTCTTTGTTCTGCTGACAGGAAGTCATGTGGCTTTGGCATTTCCACACCTTCAACATCAGGAATATCCAGGACTTCTAATTTTCTGCCACCCGGATTTCCATTTTTCGCTTTTTCGGATACCGCAGATTTCTTACGACCGGCTCCAGGTCTTGCACCTCCACGGCCACCGATATTATTAGATTTCGTAGGCACTATCGGTACACCTCCTTTAATTACCCTTTTGATTTCGCCTTTTTCACACGCAAGACCCCACGCCGTTCCCCGGGACCTTGATGCGTTTGAGATTTCGACCGCCCCTAGGTCTTATCATCGTAGCCAAATACATGAGTTTTCTTGCTTCCTTGATAATCTCCACGCTCGGCATGAATCTTTGCATGACATGACTTACATAAAGCTATAAGGTTTGTTCTCTCATGCGTTCCACCTTCTGACAACGGTAGCTTGTGATGAACCTCATCAACGGGTACAAGGATACCTTTTTCGTAGCACAGTTCACAGAACGGATGCTGCGATACATACTTGTCACGGATTCTTTTCCATGCACGTCCGTACCTACGGCGTACAGCAGGATCTCTTCCATACTTCTCGTAGCTACGGTTCATCTGTTTTGCGTGTTCTTCACAGTACCTTCCATCAGTCAGGTTGGGACAGCCACTGACACCACAGGGTTTCTTTGGTAGTCTAGGCACATCATCCACCTCCTTATGGGCATAAGAAAAGCCCTTGCAGGTTTCCCCACAAAGGCTTGGTTCTTAGTCTATTTTGCTATTATAAGTATATCACACCATAAGAGTGATTTATAGATGAACTGAGGTGAACTCAGGTGAATTCGAGTGAACTCTTTTGCCTAATTCCTCATCAAGTTTCTCCAAAGCACGTCCATGAAGGGAGTAGAGCCATCGTTTGGTGTAGAACAGACTGTTTGCTATATCATCCCATGACTGGTGTTTGAAATATCGGCTTATCAGTATGGTCTGATATTCCGGCTCTTCAATTCGACCAATAGCCTCTAGGAGATATAGTTTTTCATGTTCCAGCTTTTTCTCATCTTCCTTTATCTCGTTTTCAAGGTCAAGATATTTGATAATTGTTTCTTCAAGTCTTGACTTTCCTTTATTAGGATTCCTTGGCATATCATCAAACTTCGGAGATGAAATACCTCTGCTCATATCTTTAAGAACAGCCAGACGTTCCTTCTTGCTTTGAATGTAGGATTCCATTCTTGCTATCTTTTTCAAGTATTCCTTAGCCACCATAGGCATCACCTCCAATCCTAGCTTTAACTGCATCTATAAGATCTGTTTGTGTTTTCTCTTTCAGTTTTAGCGCCTTCATCACATCTTCATCAATAGTATCCTTTGAAATAATGTGGTGTATGACAACCGTGGATTTCTGCCCCTGTCTCCATAGTCTTGCATTGGTTTGTTGATAAAGTTCCAATGACCATGTAAGACCAAACCATATAAGGGTTGACCCACCACTTTGAAGATTTAAGCCGTGTCCTGCACTTGCCGGATGAATCACAGCAATCGGTATCTCGCCATTATTCCAATCTTTGATATCCTTTGAAGTCTTGATTTCACGAACCTTGAATCTTTCCTTAATTCGTTCCAAATCGTGGTTATACCAGTAAGCCACAAGAACTGGTTTGCCATTTGCACCTTCGATTAAGTCTTCAAGTGCATCAAGCTTACGGTCGTGGATATGGAATACTGATTTTTCTTCGTTATAGATTGCACCATTGGCCATCTGCAGAAGTTTACCTGAAAGAGCAGCTGCATTTGCAGCATCAATTTCTTCATCTTCCAAAGACACAACCATATCCTGTCTGAGTTCTTCATATACAGACCATTCCTTTTCTGAAAGCTTTACTTCAACTTCGTTGATAATGCATTCAGGCATTTTAAGGAAATCTGCCGACTTCATAGAAATCGTAATATCCGATATCAGTCTGTAGATGGCATCTTCTGCACCATGTCTTGGTTTATATGAAAATATCATCTGCTGATTTCGTTTATCCGGCACAAAGAAATTCATACGATAATGGGTTATATATCTTCCGAGTCTTTCTCCCATATCAAGGATTCGAAACTCTGCCCACAAGTCCATCAATCCGTTACTGCTTGGAGTTCCTGTAAGTCCTACGATTCTTTTTACCTTCGGTCTTACCTTTAGAAGGCTCTTGAATCTTTTAGCCGATGCAGATTTGAAAGACGATAATTCATCAATGACAACCATATCGAAATCGAACGGAAAGCCACTCTTATTGATAAGCCAGTCCACATTCTCTCTGTTGATTAGATAGATACCAGCACTGTTTCTTAATGCCTCTTTTCGCTCTACCTCCGTACCTATGACCACCGAATAGGTCAGTTCCTTTAAGTGATCCCACTTTTCTATTTCAGCAGGCCATGTATCTCTTGCTACTCGAAGGGGTGCAATCACAAGAACCTTTCTTACTTCAAAGCTGTTGTATAGTAGCTCATAAATTGCCGTTAAGGTAATCACGCTCTTTCCCATACCACAATCAAGGAAGATTGCCGCCACAGGATGTTCCAGCACAAAGTTTGTTGCATATTTTTGATAATCATGAGGATTGTATTTCATCAATGACACCCCCAATCAAATCCGTATTATCAACCATATAGCAGGGAAAGCCTAAAGCTGATAACTGTTTTATTCTTCTTTTCTGTAAGGCTCTTGGTTTCTTGCCAGGAGCCTTGAGTTCTATAAAAGCCATTCTCCCTTTTGGAAGAAGAACCAGTCTGTCCGGCACTCCGTCAAATCCGGGAGATGTAAACTTAAGGCAGAAACCTCCCGCAAGCTTTACAGCCTTTACAAGTTTCTGCTCTACTTCTTTTTCACGCATTCGTGCCACCTCCATCAATGTCAAATTTGATGGTGTGACAGGGTACGACTGTCATTTCCTATACTTTATATATAGACTTAATTTTTTACTCTATAGAAAAGGATAGTAAATAGCCGTCATTAACTGTCACACCTACTGTCATTAGTCCTCTTCCATAAATTCTGTCTTGAGTCTTAAGCCTTTAATGTATCTGCCTTTACGGTCACGGTATCTTTCAAATCCGACCGTTTCCAAGGCTGTGTAGAAATCTGTTGTACTTCTTGTAAACTCACCTACCTGAGTACAGAAGATTCGATACTCGTTATATACCTCACTCGACTTTGCCACATAGGCAGGGTCAAGTTCGCAGCGTTCACTTAAGAAGTAGGAAAGCCAGTCATTACTCTCCTTATAATGCTCAATGGCATCACGCACCTTCTGTGGCGGTTCAATTTTATAGTTGTCTGCGATTACCTTTCTTGCACCTTCGATAACCCATGTAAGGATTGCACCACCTGCCTTTTCAAACAGATAGTCTGCATAGTTCTTGATATCAGCACTTCCTTCAATCTTGGCATCAAACGGAATAACGATAAGTCTTCTCCAGGTACCCTTATCGATCGCCCCGACCTTTGGCAGATGGTTGGTATAAAGCACAAGTGTATGTGTCGGAGTATATGAGAACGGATCTTTATACTTCTTTTCAGCATAGATTTCATCGGTAGAACAAAGCTGCTTAACATTGGCAGTATTCAGTCTCATACCTTCTTCAAGTTCTGCTGCAATGAGCATTCTCTTACCCTTTGCCTCTGCAAGTTCCGGCTTGACATTTCTTCTGCACCCAACGGTCAGCATATCTGCCGAGATGTTTCCAGAATATGTACCAAGGACTCTTGCAATAACATTCCAGAAGGTTGACTTACCATTGCGGCCTTCACCATATGCGATAATGAGTGCTTCCACATACACCTTACCGATAGCAGATAAGCCAACCATTCTCTGAACATAATCAATAAGGCCTGTATCCTTTAAAAAGAAGGTATCAAGTGCAGATGCCCAGATATCTGCTCCATCACTTGATGGGTCAACGGTTGTCTGCTTTGTAATGAAATGCTCTGGTCTGTGTTCCATTGGAAGCTTGATGCCCTGTCTTAAATCATAGGTAAGAGTCGGTGTATTTAGCATGAACTCATCGGCATCAAGGTTTCTCTGTTCCACTTCAAGCATTGGACGTGCCTCTTTTAACGTGGCTGCAATGTTCTTTGTATCTCTTCGCTTAATGGCATACTTCTTGTAAGCCACAGCATCTTCATACAACTCATAGGCATGAGCCTGCTGTTTGTTGAACATCTGCACTGCTTTCTTCGGACCCACAGATACAAGAATCTCCATACCTCCGTTTTTTACAAGTTCATCCATAGCTTTCTTCATTTCGGTTTCAGCCTCTGCAAGCTGTCTTTCCGTCAAGTCCTGGGAAACACCCTGCGACTTAGGCTTTGACTCTTCCCAGAAACTGCCGTTATAGACCATGTAATCAGTTGATGGGGAATAGCGAAGGATATCCTTATACTCCATTGCAAGAACTGTAGCCTGTCCCACATCGGAGAAGTCTTCCGGCTTTAATCTGCAGTCGGAGTTATACTGTTCAGGCGGTATATAACCATCCTGGTTAGAAACCTTCGTACCGAACTTTGTGGCACTATGCCATATCACCTTAAGTTCGCTCTCCGGCAAAGGTGGATTGCAAAGTTCTGCTTTCTTAAGGAAGATGTTATAGGCATCTTCGGTATTTCCATATCTCTTGATGATCTTGCCAGCAATATGGCTCATGGTACTGTTTCGCTGACCTTCCGGCACCTGGTCAAGACTTGCATCGAACTCTGCAAAATCATCCTCTTCCAAATATTCGATAATGGTTTTATCACCTTCATAGAACTCTACTTCATCCGAATCATTTCCATAAAGAAATCTTGCACTGTCTAAGGCATTGGTATCAAAACAAGGAAATGCAGTTGCAATCCTTCTTTTAAGATTTGTGTATTCTTCTTCATCACTTACAATTTCTATAGGAAAGAACACATGAAATCTTGGTCTTTCTGATTTATCACCTTTGACCATCATATGGTGTCTGCTATACGATGCAGCAAATGAAACACGCGGAATCAACATTGCAAGGTCAAATGGTGTAATCCACTCGTCAGGGTTTTCTGAATGATCATTGTCACAATCAAGTGGGATACAGTCTGAATATTCAAAGTTATCCTTACTGCGATAATTTCCTTTGTACTTTGCAGTGACGTGATCCATCTTAGTTGCTGCGATAAAGGACTCTTTATCCGTTACAATATTCTTATTGGGATACAGGCAGTTACCGCTGTTGCCGACACAGTCTGCCGAATAAACAGTAAAATTAATCATATTCTCCGACCTCCTTCAAAACCTGGGTAAACCATCTGATCTTCATTCTTCTTTTCTTGGCCACATTGATTTCACGAGCCATTCCACGGCTTACAACACCACCAAACACCCACAACTCGGTACATTTGCCGAGCAATACATAATTGAAGTGCATAGCCATCTCACGTTCCTGCTCGTTTGCATCATCCATAAACTGTGGATAAAGAAGATGTGGAGTAACCGGAATTGCATTATTCTCTACAGTGAATCTGCTATACTTCTTTGCATTTGCCACGTTGTTTTCAACATCACCTGCATATGGACTACATACATACACCAACGGAAGATAGGCAACCTTTTTATCAGCTGCCACTTCCTCACGGTGAATATTGGTAAGTGCCTCATATGTAGTCGGGTCAAAGTAACCTTCATGATTAAACTTATCAATACCCATATCTCTTAATCCTCCTGTTCAATGACTGGTAAGATGCCCTCGCTCTTCAGAAGGTCATAAAGGAAAAGTCTGCCCTTCTGTGTCCAATAGGTATGCATCACACTTCTGCTCTCATCAATTGCATAGGTACGTGATTGTGTGTATCCGCATTCTGCATACTGCTGATATAAAAGCCATGTCTTTCTGAACTTGTACTGAACCCCAAGTTCATGAAGAAGTTCATTAAACTTGCGACCGCTCATACCGTAGTCCTTTGCAATCTGTGTGATAGGAACTGTGTTCTTGTTCTGTAAAATAAGGTCGTAGTAGCTTGCCTTTGGCTGCATCTCTGCAATCTGCTGACGCTGAATAAGTGTCTGACACTCAAGCTGTTTTCTTCTCTCACGCTCTTCCTTAAGCTGAGTGAGTGCTGCAATTGCAAGATCAGGATTTTGCAAAATCTCATCGATGGCATACATTCCATGCTTACGGATAGTCGGAAGTACCTCTGCAGTTACCCAATGCTTGAACTTCTTCGCATTAGGCATCTTGCTAGAAAGAATAAGACTATAAAGTCCTGACTCGTTGATGAATATCACTTCACGGTTCTGACCTGACAGAACGATTCGTTCGGTCAGCTTATCTTCTTCATCAACGTGGTCTCTGATAGCTTTAGCAGTGTTTGTATATTCAAGAATGTCCGCTACATCCTTACCTACAAACATAACCTCACCGTTTACAGTTGCTGTTCTTACAGAGCCAAACTCTGTGCTGTTAAATACTTGTAATTCCATACGAATTACCTCCTTCAAAATAAATTTCTTTGGAGGTGTCACCCTCCTACCGTGTAGCCTTGGGAGAAGGGTTAAAAGGACGCTTTTTCAAAAACTTTTTTTAATTTCTTAATTACACGTCTATAACGATGGCTGACGTTGTTTGAATCGTCACCGATTAACTCTGCGTACTCCCCAACGGTGTAGCCGTCAAGGGCAATGGCAATAACCATATCTGCTACTTCAGGTTTAAGAAGACTTCTCAAGGTTTCACAGCACTCTTCGTATTCAAGCTGGTTATGTACTCCGTCAATAGAACTGTTAAAGGCTGACTTATCAGTTGCTCTGAACATAATTGCTTCTTCAGTGTTGACCTCAACTGTTCCGTCCTTGCTCTTCATATAAGCGTTGCCAGTGTGACGGTCATGCTTGTGCCAGCTGTTGTAGTTGGGTCTGTTAAATCTCTCTTCGATTACATCTTGGATTCTCTTTTCGTAATCCTCCTTACTTTCTTTTTCTGAAATGGAGATATTTAACCATTTCTCCAATTCCATGTTTTCGACCTCAAGGGTCTGGTACTCGTTCTCATAACGAATCTTGATTTTCATAAAGTTCCTGCCTTTCTGCCTGGTTCTTGCAGAAGGGCATAGGAAACAAATAAAGGCCGGTGCTTGTAGAAGTACCGACCTGGATAGCCTGAAAAAGGGCATAAGGAAATAAGGGTACTTCTATCGCTCCTTTCACAGGTTGTCCTGTGATCGATGCCGATATCTGTATCCCAATGCCCTTATAGCTAATCAGGCCTTGTGATATTTATTAGTTAAGTCATGTGTCTTAACTGCTTTTTATTTTACTTCTTGTCCATAAATAATAAAATTACCATAAAAATACCCCATACGCTTAATAGTTGCGTAAGGGGTTATCTATTGTATTACCTTTATTTTAGTGTTATAATATACCTACAAATCAGGTTTTGATCGCATAACAACGTTTTTGTAATGGACGTTGTCACAAATATGCGATTTTTGACTTTCAAAATTGCTCAAGAAAGAGGGAAATTTATGATAAATTCTTCAAATTTTTTTCTGAATAATTTTTTCGAACTTGAAAATAGTCCATGCGAATGTAAAAAAGAGATTGTATATACTGCACCTGGCGTTGATCCATCCTTTGTTTTAAAAGTTTGTGCTAAATCCGATACCGATACGTTACGTTTTTCTTACTCTGCTCAAAAAGGATTAAATCTATCTGGTAATGCAGGTGGTGTTATAAGCGAAAATATATTAGGACAACTACTTGCTATCAAGCCTAACGATATTGAGGCTACTATTGATTTTTTACAGAAGTACGGATTTATTTTCCCGGTAAGTTCAGATACATACGAAACTGTTGATGGTACTGTGCTGTTAGAAATACTGAATCGAATCAAAGCTACTGTAAAACTAATGAGTGCAATAGCAGGAAAGAAAGACTATAAAGCAATTCTCATTTATACAACTTACTTGCTTTTTTCTGATCCCGTGGAAATGGTTTTATCTAGTATCAATTACAAGACAAACTTTCATCCATTCACTGAACTAATACATGAGTACAACATGATACCTGATTTAAATCGTAACCAGGAATTCTTCGATACAGAATGTATTTCTATTTTTGATACATTAAAGGGAGATTATGAAAAACTAGATGTAAACGAACTAACTGGTATGAGTTCAGGAGATGGCATCAGCGGTCTTGCCGGGAGCAGAGATTCTCATTTTAGAAATCTTTTCTGCCTTTATACTACTTACAATGTAGCCGATGAGAATTTAAGAAACATTATAGATTTCTATTACAACTACCAAAAGAAAGTCGGTATTATTAAGGACATTGAACCAACAAAAATTTCATATCATGCAAAAGCAATGAAAGAAAACTTCTCAGATGATATGAAAAAAATGCTTGTGAAAATTGCACGAATCGTTATCAGTGAAGAAATAAATGCAAATCTGAAAAGCATCTGTCCACAGCTCGAAATTAATGCTCTTGCACCAACCTGGAAACTTAACAGTCTTCTTGAGGCTCTCTATTTTTCAGTATTCTATATGAAACCTGGAGTAGAATTATATAAGGAATGTGAGAATCCAAACTGTAAGCATGAGAAGTATTTCTTGATCAAGGCTACTGTTACAAATAAAAAATACTGCTGTCCTGCTTGTGCTAATGCTGCAGCACAAAGACGCAGTAGACAAAGAAAACTCGGCAAATAAAAAAAGCCTCCACTTAATAGCTATTACACTATTAAATGGAGGCTTTAATATTGATTTGTTTTATATTATTGTTTAGGAGGAGATACCAAACCTCTTGACAGAACCTTTTCTATGCATTCTGCAAGTTCCTTTTTCTGTTGTTCAGGGGTACCAATATAATTATACATCAAATACCTAGTATCCATAACTATACCTTGAATTCTTTCAAAGTTCTTCATTTTAGGATTACTTGAATCATATCTCCAATCGCCAATTGCCTCACCAATATTTCCAACATTACTGTTTAATTTGAAAAGATTATCCTTTTTGTTGTACGGCATGATAAAGCAATTAAATAAACTATCATTCGGAACACCCTTTACTCTTTCGATGTATTCACCGTATGTAATCTGTTTATTAATATCAGTTCCGTTAGGCAGATGGTCAGGATTTCCTGTCCAACCATAACGATAGCATTTGGCATCTAAAACATAATACTTATCTTTATATATCATGACTGAATCTGGATATAGCGGAGTTTTCTCCTTATCGTGTCCATAATCCAACAACCATCTAGTTTTTGGAAAGTATTGTGCCTTGTCTTCTATACCGAATGCTTTATCTATCATTTTCTCCCATACTGTTTCAAAATGGTCAGTACCAAAGAAATACTGTGTATCAGACGATTTCTGATCCATGTATTCAAGCATAGCTCTCATAGCTGTGAAAAGTTCTTGCTCATTATCATTGTTGGTACTTGCCAATTTTTTGTTAAGTATATAGATAGACTCTTTTATCCCTGGATGTATTCCTGGTTTCTCAGGCATAAAAGGAACATACAACCATCCCATTTTTTCAAATGCCTCGTAAACACAGTATCTATGTATCTGCGTTATTTCCTTATTGGCATTTGGAGTAGATGAGCGAATAGTCATATTAGTGAAAATCAGTGAACCATTTTTCTGAACTAATGCTCTTTGTTCCTTTACGGTCTTTGGCCAAGAAGTCCTTCCTTTAGTATCTGTTTTGTACTGTGGGTCAGTCTCAATATAATATCGTCCCGCTCTTAAAAAACCACGAATAACCGTTAAGTATGCATGAATTGGAAAATCTACGGTTCTTGGCGCCTCAAACTTAGGAGCTTCGATAACCTTATCCTCTTTCATAAATGCAGCAAGAACACCGAATAAGTTATTAATATCAACTCTTAAGTCATCATCATTTTCTGGCAATTGATAACCCAATGGAAAATAAATCACGGCATCATCTGTATCAGCTTTTACACCAACAAAACTATCACCATCTTCATTTGTATTTACATGACATCGCTGCCTTAGATTTTTCGTTAAGTCCATTAAGAATCACCACCTTTATCTACTTCCGCTTTTTTACTGTTGAGTAGGGTAAAGGGTATCCCTAACATTCTGTTTGAAAATTTTAAATCTATCAGCACCTTTGCTGTATACAAATGTTCTGATTACTTTTTCAAGGCTATCCATATTCTCTGTATCAAAGATTGCTTCAGGATTAAACTTAAATGCATCATCCCATAAGTACTTGATTACTTTTTCAGGGAATAATCTGTTGTGGAGAATAGCATCTCTCATTTCTTCAAGTCTTGCTTTCTTAGTAGCATCTAAAGTACCGAGCAACTCATGACGAACTAAATCGTTCAACTCATCATAGGTTGAAACAAAATCCCCCGTTGGAAGTGCCTTTGAATCAAATTCAAGATCTTGTTCGTGAACAAAATATACACCTAATCTCTTATCTTCTGCAGAGGCCATCTTCGCTCTGTTTCCAATAATGATAGTGTTTACCGTTTCGCAGAATTTCTGCCATGTAACCTTAGTATCAAGAATTTCCGCATTAGCAAGTGAACCTCTAACATTATTAAAATTATTCTCGATAAGTCTCATGTTCCATCTTCTTTGGAAAGCTGTATCTAATGTAAATACATTCTGATCTGATGTATTCATGGTACCCAAAATAGAAAGATTTGATGGAATTCTTACCTTGTGTTTTCCGTCATCATATACAACCTTTGCAATGTTTTTATTTGTAATTCCATATTCACTAGTTCCTTTAGGATAACTAACCCCATCCATAACCTTAGCCTCTACAGTCCTATCCAATAACTGGAATACATCCCCAAAGATAGCTGGAGCATTACCACGGTTAATTTCTTCGATGATTAACACATAAGGTTTTGAAGGGTTATTGTATGCTTCTTTCAGAATATTGGTGAATGGTCCTGGTGTAAATTCATAAGTAACCATTTTATCCACAGGGTCAACCACAGGTAAAATTTGACCGATAAAATCAGCGTTTGTATAATCTGGATGGAACACAAGACGTTCAACTACTGTTCCCGGCTTACAATATTCATGTTCAATTGTCCAGCTTTTCCCGGAACCAGGAACCCCATAAAGTAATACGTTACACCCTGTAGTAAGCCTATCGGCTGAATCAAATTCCATACGCAACTCTTGATGAAACAGATTCAACGCTTGATCTTCCGTCAATTTTATTGATGCTAATATTTTTCCAATAGTATTAACTTGTAAATTATCATTATTTGATAAACAATAACCTACTAATCTTTCTAACCCACTAAATATTTTGAAAAAGCCGCTACTGTTTTCATCAATTCCCAAAGCAGTTCTCATACTACCAAAGTTTGTATTTGATGATCTTAAAATGTACTTATCAATAATTTTCTCATCTACACCTTCAAACAAAAAGGCCTGTAAAGCTTTACCTTCACTAAGATAATTTTGTACATCACCATTAGGACTACTAAGTTGCATAATCGGAAAATTATTCAATACTCCGGTACATATTGAGCCCATATGAGTTTCAAAGTTTTTCTGATAAGATGTTAAAATCCATTCAATTAACGGAATATTATCAGATATCAAATTTTTTTCTTCATTTCTCTTAAATATACCAGCTTGTACAAACATTTTTGCCCATACATCAAAACCAATTGTTCTTTCATTAACCGCAATAGGAGCAGTCTTTCTCGCAGCTATAAGATTACCAATAAATTCATCGTTGATATCCTCTAACGAATCACATTCGACTATTTGAGAAAAATCATATGCTGATAAATATGCTTGCGACTCATCGGCTTTATAAAGTTTATAATAACAACTCAAAACCATTTCTGCTGGATAATATTTTATATCTTCATTTTCATACATATAATTCAAAATGTAGTAAAAAGAAAATTCTCAAACCGTAATCTTATTATCCACATATAATCTTCCTAATTCAGTGAGTTGCTCCGAATCATCCAAACATCCATATGCTTTAAAATAAGTAAACAAAGCACGTCTGACGCGTCCTTTTGCTCCTTCATAATCTCGATATACACCACAAGAACCTAATTCTCTCTCAACTGCATCTATTTCTTCTGGTGAAGAATCGCTCGTTATCCCGTGTGAAGAAATTACCTGAAGTGCCTTTCTTGTGATTTCACTAATATACTTATGCGTATCCATAGACCATTTCATGATTGCTTACCATCCTTTCATACATTTTAGTATTTCTTGAATTATTCCCATTAAAACATCCACAACAACAGAATTTCCAGCCTGCTTATACATTGGTGTATCAGCTACGGCTATTTTAAAATCATCAGTAAACCCCATTAGTCTTAAACATTCTCTTGGAGCAAGACGTCTAATTTTACCATTTGTAGTAACATAATTATCTTCGCCAGCACGGTGCATTTTATGCATTGTACTCATCAATGGACGTGCAATTTTTAAGTCGATTTCGGGTTTCATAGAAAAACCACCTGTGCCCTCACACATAATGCCAGGAAGAATTCGATCTGATAAGAAATATTTTTCTGGGACCTCCTGCCCTCCGGGTTGAACAATAATATCATTTCCTTGTGCTTGAACATGACCTTCTGCAGCATTTTCAAGAAGAAATGACTGCATTGTAAATTTTAATTTCTTTTCTGGAGGAAATACAAAATCATCTCCGCCAGAGTGAAAACCTACAACAAATACTCTTCTTCTCTTCTGTGGAATTCCGTAATTGACAGCATCAAGAATCTGAGTATGCAGTTTATATCCAAGTGAATCAAACACTCTTTGCACAACTTCCCATGTTCTTCCCTTGTCGTGTTTCATTAACCCCTGAACATTTTCATATATAAAAACTTTTGGTTCTATCTCTTTTACTAAGCGTGCAAATTCATAAAACAATGTTCCTCTTGCTTCTTCCAAGCCTTTTTGATATCCCAATAAAGTGAAGCTTTGACAAGGACTTCCTCCAACAAACAAATCTATTTTTCCTCTATATTCTTCACCTTCTAAGAACCTAACATTATGATAATAATGTTCTTCGTCCATATCATAATTTGCAAGATATGATTTTTTCACAGAATTAATACGTCTTGGTGGAATTTGAGATTTTACATATGCTTTTCGTTCTTCAAGCGTATCTATTTTTTTCAATTCCTCAGTAATTTCATCATCAGACTTCAATAAATCTATTTCTCCATTGTCACAAGCAAACACAATATCATGTGGAACCTTTAATCTTCTTAATGCAAATTCTGCCGCACCAATACCACTAAATACGGTTGCAACTTGTAACCTTTTTTCCTTAAGCACATCATCTTTTTTTTCATGAAATACACCTGTTAAGTTTATCCGTTTAATAACTTCCATCATAACATTTACAGCGATTGAATTTCCAACCTGACGATACATTTGAGTATCTGGTACTACAATCTTAAAAGTATCTGCAAATCCCATCAGCCTCAAACACTCTCTCGGTGTCAAACAACGTGCTACACCTTTCTTTCCATTAAATTCACCTTTATATATACGATTGTCATCCGCAATACGTTTTGGTATATTTGTTTCAAATCGCATATCACCAAACCAGTTATACTGTTGACAAGCAACCTGACATCTTGCTATTTTTCCATTTAATGCAACATGTTTTTTCTGATTAGGGTCAATTGCCCTTTTAAATCCTTTTTCAGGTAAATAGTATTTGTTTTCCACTTCTGTTTCAAGCAAGGCAGTCATGTCATGTGTTAATTTTACTTTTTGTGGCTCCATAATTTTATCAAATAAATTTGCATATTCTTTTCTGAAACCGACAACAAAAATTCGTCTTCTATTTTGTGGAAGGCCAAAGTCTTTTGCATTAAGAACCCAATACTTCCATACATATCCCAACGTATCAAATATATTAGAAATAACTTTCCATGTATGTCCACCATCATGATTAAGCATTCCAGTTACATTTTCATAAATAAAAACTTTGGGATTTATCTCTTTTACTAAACGCGCATACTCATAAAACAATGTACCACGAGCTTCTTCTAAGCCCCCACGTTTACCCATTACTGAGAAACTTTGGCAAGGACTTCCTCCAACAAAAAGATCTATTTTCCCTTTAAACTCGTTTCCATTTAATAATTTTACATCTTGATAAAAATGCCCCTCATCAATTGCATAATTAGCTCGGTATGATTGCTCAACATAATTGACTCCAGATTCTTTATCATAAAGTTCAGAGATATACTCATTTCTTTGTTTGTTACTCATTTTTTGAGTTACAGCAATAATTTCATCATAACTTGTCTTCAGTTTGCGCTCACCATTGTCACATGCAAACTCAATTTTATGTGGTATTCCTAACTGTTCAAGAGCATGTTCGACAGCTCCTATTCCACTAAATACAGTTCCTACTCGTATCATTTTTTCACTCCTCAATGCCTATATTTTTCTCGCTATCAACCCATTCGTCTATCTCGGAGCGTTTGAATTTTAGCAGCTTTCCGCCTATTCTATGAAAAGGCATATTCTTTTTCTTAATCCACGAACGTATCGTTGATGTTTTTACACCTAAATACTCTGCTGCTTCTTCTATACCGATATAATTATCATTTTTTGATTCAGCCATAGTATCCTCCTCATACTGTGTATAATAACCTTATTTTATCATACTTCTTTTTTTTCTATTTTTCAAGTAGTTTCATTTAATAATATATATTTATATAATGTTTTATCCTGTTTTTTATGTTTTTATATTGTTTTATAATTTTTCATCTAATTTTAACGATTTTTGCATCCACATTTACTTGTATAAACTTCTTAGTATGAACATCTTCATTTTCTTTTAGGCAAAGTAAAAGGAGATGTCCTTTCCACAAGACCCATCCCCTTTTGCAATTATATCACATATTTATTTATATTTATTTCTTCTATACTCGGCTTTGACATCATCCACGTCATTGTGCCATCCGTGTCTTTAAATAACACTATGTGCCAATGGGTAATAGTTCCCTCGTCATCTTTAGAAACATTCAATCTATCAATGTTTTTCTCTATGAAAGGAACCGGGAGTATTACCATTGTATTTTCATCCTTGCAACCATACACGACATATTGCTCATCACATTTTTTCAATTCTTCAAGAGGATTCCTTCTGTATGCAAACCAGTATTTATCCCTTTTTCCTTGTTTATATGCCTTAGATGTGGTAATAACAAATCCTTTTTTTCCATCTGATGTAATATAAGTACTACGTCCGACTTTTACAAGCTCAATTTCTTGACTTTTTGCCAATCTTAATACACACTTATCTGCAAACTTTATCTTTTTACTTATTTGTACATTAGAAACCGGGGAAACCACCGTCCTCGTCATTTCTTGTTGTGTGTCTTCAAGTCTTTCATACTGAATTCCCAAAGCATCACAAAACAGATGTTTCATTTTGTCAAAACGCTTTGTACAATAATCTGTGTAATACTCTTTTAAAACTTCAAAATCTCCTTCTTCATAAGGCATGTCCATCCATTCCAGATCTTCCGCCTCTGTGAAGCTATATTTACTCTCTACTTCTTCCAATTTGACATGAAGCAAATATTTCTTGTCCTGATAAAAATTCTTATCTTTCTTGCTTCTATTCACATATTCTGGCAAATAACATAAATTTGCTATACAACTAATTGGCAAACCTTCTCCATTGCAAGATTCAATCAATTTTCTCATCTGTTCTTTAGGTGCAATATGCTCAACATCAAATCTGTCAATTGAGAGCTGATCCATTGCAGTAAATGTTTTCATATATATGCAATTTAATACAACATATTCCTCGCTCTTTGGACTTGCTACTTTCTTCGTTTCAGAACGTAACATAGACCGTTCAAAGAAACTATCCAACGCAACCATCCATGCTCGACTCGATATTTCTGTCATGTATCTGTTTGGTTTTGCAGCAGCATGAATTTTTCCAGTGCCGCCTTCACTCCAATAGTTCGTAATAATATCATACACATAATACTGCACAAGATTTTTTGCAATAACAGATTTGCGTTCATTCCATGTAGTTGTCATTTCCGAACACTGTCCATCAGCATACATTTCCTTAAATGTAGTCGATATCATTGATAACACTTGGTATTTCGAATGAAAAATTTTATTTGCATTTCGAGAGTTACCTTTAAACTTTGTTACCACAGAAATTGCATCATTTACATATTCAATTGCATTGCATACTGCTTTTTCTAATGTATCTAAATCTATTTCTCGTAAGTTTTTATATAATGTTCTGATACGATCTGTATCATTTAGGCAAGCATTTACCAACTCAAACGCAAGGGGGTTAACTGTATCATCCGGAATATTTTTGTTAAATCCCAAAATGTCATATTTATTAACCAAATATTTACTAAATCCAAACAAAAATTCAAAAACATTGACCTTCCTTGTGGAACGCATTTCCTCTCGACTATAGCCATGTATCTGAAATCCGTCTTCAACAAAAGAATCATATTTTCTAACTATATACTCAATAATTTCCGTATTACTTATTACATACTTTTCATTTACCGGCCAAGCAGCTGCATATACTTCATACTGGTCAAGCGGAGTACCTTTTGAATTAATTCTATCAAAAATATCTGGCAGATTGCTTTCATCCCCCGTATAAACAATAACCGGAATTACCGTACTGGCAATTTTATCATATAAATCCTGCCTTTCTTCAAAGAACAGAGATATCATTTCTATTAGGCTTTCGATAGGTTCATATCCTACACCAAAATAATCCACTATTTCTTTTGCAACAGAAAAATATTGCAAATTTTTAAACGTCTTTTGCTTCTTTATGAAATTGGTAAGAATGGTACGAATAGTTCCGTAATCAGATTTACCATCTTGTTTAAGCAATTTTAACACGCTGGCACAAAACTCATCAGAAATACTATCATCATAAAAGAATTCTGTTGGATTCGTCATATATTTTTTAATACTATTCCCTCGTTGTAAACCATCCACTAAAATATATGTACGCTTGTTATCCTCAAACGTCTCATAAAAAAGCATAGTTCCAACAGGATATCCCTTAATTAATGAATCAATAAACACCTGCTCTTGCTTCTTACTCCAACGTTTTCCTCTCTGGAACATAGGAACAACAATTCTCTTATTATCTTTGTTCATATCTTGAAGTGCAGAAGACAAGTCCTGCAATGTCCAATTTTCGCAAATACAACCTGCCATATCCTTTCACCATCCTTAGTACATGTAATATCTTCTACAATATTTATATGAAATAAACCAATTTATCAACTCAACCCTATATGTGTTAATCCTGTCAACTCAATCCTATAATCCAACCTACTTGGATATGTTTGGTTCTAAATACTAAGCAAGAAAATGTAAAATCGCCTTGTTCGGAAATCCTTTTATTTCAAGCCTTTTTCACACCCTATTTATCAACCCTTGACATCAATACTACCGTCTCCACATGAAATTCTTAGGCTATTTTCAAAATTGTGTAGAAATTGCAAAAAAACCTTTATATATCAGTGTTTTCACAGTGGTATATGTGTGTCTTAACAATGTTTTATTACCCATCTGAAAGTAGGCTATTTTTTATAATTCCTTGTTGTCGTAACATATTGACATGATGTTATATCAAAATAATCATTGTGCTTGATTTCACATAATTAAATTTCTTCTATATATTCTCTAAATATATTCATTATAAAATCTGCACTTGCCGGAGTATAATTCGGTGATTGTGCCATAACTGCAAAATCATAGTTGCCATCAAAATTCACACCTTCAATTGTCGGAATTATCAAAAGTTCAACTTCTGGATCTTTTATTGCGCTATCAAGAAATATCTTTTTATAGTTTTCTGAAGAATTATATCTAGGCATTTCCATTGAACGATTATATTTGAGTTGAATATAGTTTTTTACAGGTTTATCCCAGATATATTCTTCATGAAAATCTTTTAAAGTATCCCATAAGTAATCATTCTTATCTCCATTTGGATTAGCACAATATGTAACTGAAGAAATCATCCTATAAGCTATTGCCCAAAGCAAATAATCACCTATACTTATACCTTTTATATCATCATTAAATTCATAATCACGTATTTTTCTTCTCGTTTCAACTGGTAACGAAAGAAACATACTTTGCAAAAAATCTCCAGACGCATCTCCCAAACCTAAGTCAGCATGAGAATCCACATGAACAACCTCAAATGGCTCTTCCAATTTTCCATTGCTCATCAGTTCTTCCCAAAAGAAAAGTGCCTCATTATGACCACATACAATTCTTCCCGGAATTTTATTATCCTTTGATAATCCTAAATTGTGTTCCAAGAAATGTCGAACTTCATCAGCAGACCACACCGAATTACCATAATCTTCTTCAGCAAGTCTTTCTACACAAGAAAATGGTGTATGTGCAATTTCTGTCATAAAGTAGTCCATATCTAAATCCAAGACTTTCATGCAGACACCTCCTCACTTTCTAATACTTCTATTTTTTCACAGAACTGTACTTCGTACTACTTCTATGCGTTCCACTCTCATCTGTCACAACATTGCTGCGTTTCAACTTTTCATCTTGAACAGCATCAAATGTATCTTTTGTAATGATTGCCTGATGAGAATTATTCAACTTATAAATATGGCCTTCTTCTCCGCTTGCATTCACTACGGCAATGCCTATGTACTTTTCATTACTCAACATTTCTTCTACAGAACGTTTAGGCCAGTGATCCTTTCCTGTAGGAGATTTAATATCCCTACTTTGAAGTTCCTTTACGATTCCCAATATGCTCTTACCACTTAAGTACAAATCGAAAATCAGTTTAACAATTTCTGCCTCAGTTTCGTTTATTACAAGATCACCATTTTCATCTTTATCATAGCCATAGCACTTTCTACGATAAAAACCTAAACTGCCGTTTTTTGCTCTCTGCTTTATGCCCCATTTGATATTATCACTTCGTGTTTCATTCTCAGCCTGGGTGCAAGCTTCAATGGTTGATATCAATAATGAACTTCCCACTGTTAATGTATCCAGTTCTTCTTGCTTAAAAATAATTCGCACTTGTGACTCTCTTAAGGTATTTATTGCATCGAGCACCTCGACAGTATCTCTTCCAAGTCTACTGATGCTTTTTACCACAACTATATCCGTAAGTCCCGCTTTACACTCTTCTATCATTTGATGAAAGGCAGGACGAGAAGAATCTTTTTTAGCAGATGCAATATCTATATGAATATCGGCTAGTTTCCAGTTGTTATGCCCGGATATAAACTTTGTCAATCCAGAAACTTGTGCTTTAAGGCTCTCAAGCTGATCCATAGTATTGGAACTAACACGAGCATAGATAACAACGTGCTTTATTGGCTCATTTGTATTAGCCGGAATCACTCTCACTTTGCCAGGCATAAACACCTCTCCCTTCCGAAATAGTCTAATTATAATTCAATATATTCTCGAATGATTATTAGCCTATTTCTAGTCTCGCTTTTTCATAAATCACAAGTAAACACTTCTGTATAACCGACCCAATCTCAATGTTCCTGTCTATCCGACTACAAAAATGCCAAGGTTTTATGCACTTTTTTAGGCATATTTCGCAGTCTGATTTTCAATTCTAAAAATCTCGGAAATCCCCTTATTTCAAGCCTTTTTCACACTTTTACTTGTGTACTTTAGTCAACAGAACCACGCTCTCAACGTGCTCCGTATGCGGGAACAAATCAAATGGCTGACATGCCGTAACCTTATATCCACCCTTAACCAGCACCTTAATATCCCTTGCCTGTGTATCAGGTCCGCATGAAATGTACACAATCCTGTCTGGCTTAATCTTAAGAAGAGAATTAAGAAATTCCGGTGTGCTTCCACTTCTTGGCGGATCCATGATAACAACATCTGCCTTTGCATTTTTCGCATACTCAACAAGGAAATCTCCTGCGTCAGCATTAACAAATGTGACATTCTTTATATTGTTAATTGAAGCATTTATCTTAGCATCTGATACAGCTTCTGAATTAAGCTCAACTCCTATAACTTTGCCAGCCTTTTTTGATGCGACTATTCCAATAGTACCAATTCCGCAATATGCATCAATTACAGTGTCATTTTTTGATATATCAGCAAGCTGTATTGCCTTTTTGTACAGCTTTTCAGTCTGCTGGTGGTTAATCTGATAAAATGATGTCGGGCTTATTCTGAATCTGCAGCCACACAACACATCCTCGATATAACCTTTTCCCTTAAGAACAATATTTCTCTTTCCAAGCACCATGCTTGTGCGCCTGTCATTAATATTCTGCACAATTGTAGTAATTTCCGGATGCTTCTCACATAATGCCTTAAGAAAATTGTTCTTTGATGGAAATGCGACTCCTGCTGTAACAATAACAAGCATAATCTCCTTTGTCGAAAATCCTTTTCTTAAAAGAATGTGTCGAATCATTCCCTTTCCCGCATCTTCATCATATGGCTGATATTTAAATGAAACTATTAGTTCTTTAATATCCTTAATAATGTCTGTACACTGTGAATCTTCAATCATACAGTCCGATGTATCAACTATTCTGTGGCTGTTTTCCTCGTAGGTTCCTGCTATTACATTTCTGGACTCATCAAGTCCCACAACTGCATGAACTTTATTGCGGTAATATATTGGTCTGTACATTCCAACAATATCATCAACTTTTACATATTCGCCAAAAAGTTCTTCAATGTACTTCTGCTTAACTGCAAGTTCATTGTCATATTTCATCCCGGCATAATCACAGCCACCGCATTTTTCTGAAAATGCACAGTGAATCCGTCTTTCTTTCTCATCATATCTATTCGTCATAAAATTTCAAACTCCTCATTTTTTCTCGTAGCTCATACTCCAGAACTTCGTTCTGTCGTTGTCGCGGTGCTCCTCGAATGCAAGCGATAATCACACAATACATGCAAGCATGATTGTGTGATTCCCGCTTGTATTCTCATCACTACTCGCACAAAAGGGCAACCGCCCATACAAGCAGTTGCCCTTAACATCAGTCTTTGTTAATTATAATGAAGTATTCTCGTCTGTACTTCCAAGAATCTTAACCTTACCTTCGTAGAATTCTTTAACTGCGATTGATAATGGCTTGTCTTTCTCTGAACATCTTACAAGAGGAGTTCCAACCTGAAGCTTTCTCTCATCTTCCTTAGAGATTCTCTTCTCCTCAATCTTATCCTTGTCCTTTTCTTTCTCTTTTTCCTTGTTGCTTGCTTCAATTCTTGCCTTGGCAATCTTCTCCTCAACGCTTCTTGCATCGATGATTTCCTTAGCTCTGTTAGCAGTTGCCTTAACAATTGAATATCTGCTCTGTACTAAAGGCTGCTCGCCCTCTTCAACCTCACTGTTAATTACAGCCATTAATTCAGTATACGATGGATGTATCATTATATTATTCTCCTTTCGAATAAACCTTTAATTCTTCTTTAATATTATTAATCAGTCCAAGATTATACTTAGCTTTCATCTTCTCAGATAACACAATATCATGAATACGGCCGACACATAAATCGACTTCATCATTGATAACTATGTAATCATAATCCTCAACACCTTCTGCTTCCTCTGCTGCTCTTGAAAGACGGGCTTTAATTGTCGCCTCATCTTCTGTTCCTCTGCCACGGAGTCTCTTTTCAAGTTCTGCTGCTGACGGTGGTGTTATAAACATAAGCACTGCATCCGGGAACATTCTCTTGATATTCATGGCACCCTGTATCTCAATCTCAAGAATAACATTGTTGCCCTTATCAAGCTGTTCTTCAACATATGCCTTAGGTGTTCCGTAATAATTGCCAACATACTGTGCATGCTCTATTAAAGCATCTTCAGCAATCATCTTCTCGAATTCTTCTACAGTCTTAAAGAAATATTCTCTTCCATCAGCTTCGCCTTCTCTTGGCTTTCTTGTTGTAGCTGATATAGAAAGTGAATACTCATCATGAAGCTCTAAAAGTCGCTTCATAACAGTTCCTTTTCCTGCACCAGAAAATCCTGAAATAACTAATAATAGTCCTTTGCTCATATAATTACCTCATTCTGCACATAAAGTGCACAAGTTATTATACCTAACAAGCCCGAAACAATCAAGTAAATTTAATCAAAACCAATTAAAAATATATTGAAAGCCTACTCAATGTTCTGAATCTGCTCTCTTACCTTCTCAATCTCAGTCTTTAAGTCAATAGCTGCATTAGATATCTCAATGTCATTAGCCTTAGATAGAGTTGTGTTAGCCTCTCTGTTCATCTCCTGTGCAATGAAATCCATCTTTCTTCCAATGCCGCCATCCTCGTTAAGACATTTTCTTGCATGCTCGATATGGCTTCTTAATCTTACAGTTTCTTCGTCAACACATATCTTGTCTGCGTATATAATAACCTCTGTTGCGATTCTGCTCTCATCAATAGTTGTATCGCCAAGAAGTTCTTTAACCTTACTCTCTAACTTGCTGCGGTATTCCTTCATAATTTCAGGACTTCTCTTTTCAACAAATGCAACAAGCTCCTCCATGTGGTCTAACTTTCCTAAAAGATCTTTCTTAAGATTCTCACCTTCAAGAATTCTTGTATTAACAAACTGTTCTAAGGCTGCCTTCATGGCTTCCTCTATAAAATGCCACAGCTCCTCTTCGTCTTCCTGCACTTCATCCATTGTGATAACCTCTGGAAATCTGGCAAGACCTCCAACAGTCATATCATTTTTAAGATTGTATTTTTCGGACATATTATTAAATATAGCCATATATTCATCAGCTATATTCTGGTTGAACTTAAGATTAACCTGACTTTCTGAATCATCCTCATAATTAATAAATATATCAATCTTGCCTCTTGTTGCATACTTCTTAAGTAAGTCTCTCATTCTGCTCTCGAATACATTAAGCTTCTTAGGCATCTTGATACCTGCTTCAAGATATCTGTGATTAACTGACTTAATCTCAACTGAAATTTTTCTGTTACCTTTAACTATTTCACTCCGGCCAAAGCCTGTCATACTTTTAATCATTGTTTCTATCCTTCCATTCGCATATAATGCTTAGGAAAGTATACCAATTTTTATGAAAGATAACAAGACTTACAACAATAAGTATGTTAATATAATGCAATAAGAATGAATATTATTAACTAAAGGAGACATTATGGCATTCGATGGAATTACAATATCCAGTATTGTTAATGAATTAAACAACACAATTAACGGCGGAAGACTTTACAAGATATCACAGCCTGAAGCCGATGAAATAATGCTTACAATAAAGACACAATCTGGTCAGTACAGACTTGTTTTATCTGCAAATGCATCGCTTCCTCTTGCATATCTTACAGACGATAACAAGCCATCCCCTGCTACTGCACCGAATTTCTGCATGCTTCTTAGAAAACATTTGAACAACGGAAGAATAATATCTATAACACAGCCAAAATTTGAGCGTGTAATTGATATTGAGGCAGAACATTTAAACGAACTCGGTGACCTGTGCAGAAAGCACATAATCGCAGAATTCATGGGCAAGCACAGCAATATAATATTATGTGACGACAATAATACTATATTAGACAGTATCAAGCATATATCAGCACAGACAAGCTCAGTCAGGGAAGTTTTACCTGGAAGACCTTATTTCATTCCTAATACTTCTGACAAGATTAATCCGCTTGAAGCTGACAGAAAGCATTTTGACGAAACAGTATTTACAAAGCCTGTACCTGTTGTCAAGGCACTGCTTTCAAGCTATACAGGAATAAGCACATGTATAGCAGAAGAGCTTGCATACCGTGCCGGAGTTGATGGCGGGCATCCTGCCAACTGTCTTGATGAGCCTATGAAAGATGCATTATACAACGTATTTGACGCACTTATGTCTGATGTAAGAAATGGTATCTACCACCCCGATATGGTAACCGACAACGGTGTGCCTGCAGAATTTGCCGCTGTGAAGCTTTCTATGTATGACAACCACACAGAATATGATTCGATAAGCAGACTGATTATCGATTATTACAGACAGAAAGAGATTGCAACACGAATCCACCAGAAGTCTGTTGATATAAGAAGAATTGTAACAACACATCTTGAAAGAGCATACAAGAAGCTTGACATTCAGGAAAAGCAGATAAAGGACACTGAGAAAAAAGACAAATACCGTATCTGCGGTGAACTTCTTACAACCTACGCTTACAGTATTCCTGCAGGTTCTAAGGAATATGAAGCACTTAATTACTACGATAATACTACAATTAAGATTCCGCTTGATAACACTCTCACACCAATTGAGAATGCCAACAAATATTTTGCAAGATATAACAAGCTTAAAAGAACCTATGAAGCCGGAATCCGTCTTATTCAGGAGATCACTGAAGAAATAAGTTACCTTGAATCTATTATCAATGCAATTGAGATTTCAGTAACAGAAGCTGATCTTGCTAACATTAAGGAAGAGCTTATTGAAACTGGATATATTAGAAGAACTGTTAAAGGAAAGCACAAAATCACAGCCAACAAGCCGATGCATTTTGTATCAAGTGATGGATTTGACATATATGTTGGAAAGAATAACATGCAGAATGACGAACTTACATTCAAAACAGGCAACGGTAATGACTGGTGGTTTCACGCCAAGCAGATGCCAGGTTCTCATGTACTTCTCAAAACAGATGGAAAGGAAGTTCCTGACAGGACATTTGAAGAAGCAGCAAGCCTTGCCGCCTATTACTCTAAAGGCCGTGAGCAGGAAAAAGTTGAAGTCGATTATGTATTAAAGAAAGAAGTTAAAAAGCCTGCCGGTGCCAAACCAGGATTCGTTGTGTACTACACTAACTACTCAATGATTGCAGACACGGACATCAGCAAAATAAAACAGTTATAAAAAATTGGCTGAATCAGAATCTGAGGTGTCACCTCATCTGACTCAGCCATTATTTTTATTTATTCACTGGTTTTAATGCAATACTTACAACTGCCAGTATAACTGACGCACAATCTGCCACTATCCACGGCATATACTGGATTGCAAGTGAAGATTTGCCCGAAACAATAATCATAAGAATTACACTTATAACAACATTTATAACAAATATACCTGCCAGCTTTCTCATATCCAGAATCCCGCTTATCACAAGATATATCAGTATGTATGCAGCCGTCATGCACACGCAGAAAGTTACAAGATACATGTAAAATGCGTTATCAGTCATATCACATAACGATATATCCAACGTAAGATATCCAAACAGTGCAGGCGGGTTAAATGCATATATTACAGATGGCATTATCGTTACAAGTGCCGGAATACCGATACCTGCCAACATTCCTGCCCTGCCGCTTAATCCCTTGATAACGCCTGATTGTATAATTATACAAATAATGGTTGCTAGTAAAAGCATTATCATCCATGACCAGTTAAAGAATATTTTATTACCAATATAATATGCCGTAAGATATTCATTAATTGTCATTCTTTGTGAATCACCATTTCTTATAATCACAGACAATATATCCTGTCTTATAAAACCAGCCCACGCATAAATTATAAGCGCCGGAACAAGGTAATTTACAGCATTTGTTTTCTTATTCTTAGCGAACATCTTTATGCGCATAATTCCAGAACTTTTCACCATTAATAATTCAAGAATTCCAAGAACTATTAAAAGGATATACAGAACAGGAACTTTATCAAGTAACTGGGTTGTCTCAATCTGTTCTTTCACTACTCCGTCAAGATACACTGAATCAATCATTGCATGCATGGATACTGATGACTCCCATATTCTTGCAAACAACAGCAGCATACCTGTCAATAAATTCAATATTGCAGATACAAATGCAACAACTCCTGTATTACCGATTCTTAAAAGGATTCCTGACACAGACATTGCCGTAAAAAGAATTGTAAGTGAAAAGAACAACTGATAAACAACATTAAAGCCTGTATAATAATACAGATTATATACTGAATTCTGGCTTTCCGGAATGTTGAGTGCATTATTATTCATTTTACTGATTATCTGAGCAAATTCATTACTTCCTATAGGAACAAGAAGAATAAACAGACTCAGAGCCATAAGAACGGCGAGGCTTAAAAGCCTCACCCTTGTAATCTCATCTTTTTTCATAATCCTTCCTTTTCAGGGAAACAATTAATTAACAGATACTTTAACGAAAGATTTCTTACCCTTCTTAACAACTACTCCGTCTCCTTCGAACATACTCTTAGGGAACTTAGCTGCTATATCTGCTACCTTCTCTCCATCTACAGAAACACCACCCTGCTGGATAGTTCTTCTGGCCTCTGACTTAGTTGTTGCAAGTCCTGCTCCAAACACAAGATTAATTGCATCAATTTCATCATCTGTAAAGCTGTCTGCTTCAAGCTTTGCTGTAGGCATGTTAGCTGCATCCCCACCAGTAAAGATTGCCTTTGCTGTAGCTTCTGCTTTCTTAGCTTCTTCCTCACCATGAACAAGCTTTGTAAGCTCATAAGCAAGAATCTCCTTAGCCTTGTTAAGCTGAGCACCTTCCCAGCTATCCATCTTGTCAATCTCTTCAAGCGGAAGGAATGTGAGCATACGGATGCATTTAAGAACATCTGCATCATCAACATTTCTCCAGTACTGGTAGAAATCGTAAGGACTTGTCTTATCCGGATCAAGCCATACAGCACCTGAAGCTGTCTTACCCATCTTCTTACCCTCTGAGTTAAGAAGAAGTGTGATTGTCATAGCTGAAGCATCCTTATCAAGCTTTCTTCTGATAAGCTCTGTTCCACCTAACATGTTGCTCCACTGGTCATTACCACCAAACTGTAAATTACAGCCGTATTTCTGGTATAACATATAGAAATCGTATGACTGCATAATCATGTAGTTAAACTCAAGGAAGCTTAATCCCTTTTCCATTCTCTGCTTGTAGCATTCAGCTCTTAACATGTTATTAACTGAGAAGCATGCTCCAACCTCTCTTAAAAGTTCTACATAGTTAAGATTAAGAAGCCAGTCAGCATTATTAACAAGTAATGCCTTGTCATCTGAGAAATCAATGAATCTTGCCATCTGCTTCTTGAAGCAGTCAACATTGTGCTGAATCTGCTCTGGTGTAAGCATTTTTCTCATATCTGTACGTCCTGATGGATCACCAATCATAGCTGTTCCACCACCAATAAGTGCGATTGGCTTATTTCCTGCCATCTGGAGTCTCTTCATAAGGCAGAGTGCCATAAAGTGTCCTACATGAAGGCTGTCTGCTGTTGGATCAAATCCAATGTAAAATGTAGCCTTTCCATTGTTAATAAGGTCTTTGATAAGTGCTTCATCTGTTACCTGTGCAATAAGACCTCTTGCAACTAATTCGTCATAAAGTGTCATTTTTGTTTCCTCTCTTTTCATTTTTCTCATTACTGCTTGCGCAACTTTGTAAGCCAAGTCTCTCCGCAGCTTTGCTGCTCCCGAGCCTTGATAATTCACAACTTCCGCACTCCGTGCTCCGTTGTTCATTATCTGCATTCGCCATATAAGACAGAATCTGTGCAAGCACATTCTGTCTTGCATGGCTCATTGCTTACAAAAAAGGCTTCCGCCCTTCTTTAAAAGGACGAAAGCCTGAACTTACGTGTTACCACCTTTATTCATGACAGACTCGCATCTGCCACCTCATTAAGTCCACCAGCATGGACTTATGCACTATAACGTGTGCTACTCCGGCTGCCCCTACTTACAAATATGCTTTCAGTTCGCCACTCCGGAATGTATTCAGTTACCCTTACCCTTGCGCCTCTCATCAACCGGCTGCTTTCTGTAAGTTCAGTAATAACCTACTTGTTTCCATCAACGCTTTGTAATATTAATTGTGTATTACTTATAACATAATAGAATATTAAAATCAAGCCTCATTCCGAAACAAATGTATCAAATTAACACTAGATTGTAACTACTCTCATTGTGTTAGTAAGTCCTCTCTTAGATGAAGGATCAGAAGATGTAGCGATACCAGCAGAAACAATTACTGTATCTCCTTCTTCTACGAATCCAGCATGTTCAGAAACTACTAATGCATGCTCAATAATCTTATCTGTAGAAGCTTCTGTAGCAGTCTTAAGAGGTCTTACGCCCCAGTAAATCTGCATCTTTCTAAGAACGTTATCGTATGGAGAGCATCCGATAATCTCAGCTTCTGGCTTTAACTTAGATGTAAGTCTTGCTGTAAATCCTGAAATTGTAGGACAGATAATAGCCTTAGCTCCAAGGTTATCTGCTGTCTGAACTGCAGCATTACATACAGCGCTTGAAATGCTTCTCTTGCTGTGAAGATTAGAATATTCTACTGAATGTCCTTTAATCTCCCGCTCTGTTCTTTCTGCAATCTTAACCATCATCTTAACAGCCTCTAATGGGTACTTTCCATTAGCAGTCTCACCACTAAGCATAACAACATCTGTTCCGTCGTAGATAGCGTTAGCAACATCAGTAACCTCAGCTCTTGTAGGTCTTGGATTTCTGATCATAGAATCAAGCATCTGTGTAGCTGTGATAACTGGCTTATACTTAGCATTACACTTCTTGATGATTTCCTTCTGAACATGTGGAACTTCCTCAGCAGGAATCTCAACGCCCATATCTCCACGGGCCACCATGATACCATCAGCAACTCTGATGATATCATCTATATTAGCAATACCTTCGGCATTCTCAATCTTAGCAATAACTGGGATATCTGAACCATGCTCCCAAAGAAGGTGCTTAATTTCCTCGATACATGCTGCATTTCTTACAAATGAAGCTGCGATAAAATCAAATCCCTGCTCAACACCAAAGATGATATCTTCCTTATCTTTCTCTGTGATGCCTGGAAGTCTGATGCTTACGTTAGGAACATTAACACCCTTCTTAGAACCAAGCTCACCACCATTAATTACTGTACATTCAATCTCTGTACCTTCAACCTTATCAACCTTAAGCTCGATAAGACCATCATCGATAAGAATAATATTACCTGTAGTAACATCTTCTGGAAGACCTGCATAAGTTACCATATTAATCTTATCATCTGCTGGCACCTGTCTTGTTGTTAATGTATATTTCTGTCCCTCAACAAGTGTAACCTTCTTGTCATCCTTAACAGCACCTGTTCTAATCTCAGGTCCCTTAGTATCAAGAAGAGTTGCAATAGGGATATTAAGTTCTTCTCTTACACTTTTAATTAAGGCAAATCTTCCTGCCTGCTCCTCATGGTCACCATGAGAAAAATTAAATCTTGCAATATCCATTCCTGCTAACGCAAGATCCTTAATAAGGTTTCTGTCATTAGTATTAGGACCCATTGTGCAAATAATCTTAGTCTTTTTCATTGTTTCCTCCAAAATAATTAAAATCTTTTCAAACACATACCTACAATATAATAACATATTTGCGTGTCAAATCAACTAAGTTTTTTATTTAACAAGCTTTACCTTATTTATCCCCGGTTACATGGATGTGGGTATATAAGTGGTCGGAACAATACTCGTAGTTGCCGGCGCATTTTGAGCAGAATCTGAATGTGAGGTTTTCATCGTCAAGTTCTGTCCTTCCGCATACTGCACATCTGTGCTTCGGCACGCCGCGCTTCGCGTGTTGTGCCTGACTATCCTGTGTTCTGCTGTCTGGGGACACAGAACCATATGTGCCAGACTGTGCTGTATTATTCTGCTGCCAATAGTCTTTTCTGGCATTCTGCTGTGCTTTCTTTGCTGTTCTCATTGCTTTGTCGAAGTTTCTCTGTGTACTGCTCTTTGCCGGGCCTTTCTTGTACAGGAAGAAGAATATTATAAAATTCAGCATTGACACAAGCGCCGCCGTTGCGTTGGCATAACACATAATTGCTGATGGTGCAAGAAAACCTGCTGCATACAGGCTGTACCATACATTTCTTGGAAGAAAAGGCACAAGATATCCGAATACTATAGTAATTCCGAATATTACAGCATCAAGTATTGCCATCCATTTAATCTTGATTGGGATAATGAAGAATAATAAAACCTCCATATCCGGCTGCTCCATAGCGAATGCCATGAACAAGGCAAGATTAATATAATTCGTACTTAATTTAAAGCTTAATCCCCATATAAGATAGATAATAAGTGATGCAAGTATATTAAGGATAACTCCTGTAAAGAAGTATACATTAAATCTGAACGAGCCCCATATTCTTTCAAGTACCGAACCAATCAGATAGTAGAAATACAGCACAAATACCACAAATATTATGCTGTTAGAAGGCGGTTGTAATATGAATGTGATGAGTCTCCATACCTGTCCTTTGAAAATCATAGCAAAATCAAGTGAAAAATATGCGTCATATAATCCATTAAAAAATGTATTCATCACAAATCCTATTGCATAAAGGACAATGATGTAAAACATAAGATTCTTAATCGCATACTTAGAGAATTTTTTCTCAAATTTAGCAAACCAGTTCATAAAATGTTCCTTTCAGTCTTACACATGTTACAGACTAATAATTCATAATCATATACAAGAAATTATAATAAACAAAACAATATGATGTCAATTAAACTTACTCTTAAGTTCTTAAATTTTAATAAAAATATCCACCATAAATAATTAAAGCTATTTTATTATTTCCTATTAATATTGAAATTTATTCCATTTTACTCTATAATGCATGAGTTGCATAAAAAATGACATATTTTGCGTTTTTTCACCAAAGTCACTATGCAATGGGTAACTTTGTATATTTATATTAAGGAGGACAGCTGCAGCTGTATTAGGTTATGAACAAATTCAAATTAGGTATTGATATTGGATCAACAACTGTAAAAATCGCTGTTTTAGATGATAATAATAATATTTTATTTTCTGATTATGAAAGGCATTTTGCGAATATCCAGGAAACTCTCCAGTCACTTCTTGAAAAGGCAGTGGCTGAGCTTGGCGAGTTTGAAGTATATCCTGTTATCACAGGTTCAGGCGGACTTACTCTTGCCAAACATTTAGAAGTACCATTTACACAGGAGGTAGTAGCCGTGTCTACTGCCATTCAGGATTATGCTCCACAGTGTGATGTTGCAATCGAGCTTGGTGGTGAGGATGCTAAGATTATCTACTTTACTAACGGTATTGACCAGAGAATGAACGGAATATGTGCCGGCGGTACAGGTTCTTTCATTGACCAGATGGCAACTCTGTTACAGACAGACGCAATGGGACTTAATGAATATGCCAAGAACTATAAGTCAATATACCCTATTGCCGCAAGATGTGGTGTATTTGCCAAGACTGATATCCAGCCTCTTATCAATGAAGGTGCAACTAAGGAAGACCTTTCTGCATCTATATTCCAGGCTGTTGTAAACCAGACAATCAGTGGTCTTGCATGTGGTAAACCAATCCGTGGTAATGTTGCATTCTTAGGCGGACCACTTCATTTCTTATCAGAGTTAAGACAGGCATTTATCCGTACATTAAGCTTAGGTCCGGATGAAATCATTGCTCCTGACCATTCACACTTATTTGCTGCTGTTGGTTCAGCAATGAATTACAGTGAAGATGTATGTGTTCCTGTAGAAGACATTATCGCAAGACTTAAAGGAAAGATTAAGCTTGAGTTCGAGGTTGAACGTATGGAACCTCTTTTTGAGAACCAGTTTGCATATGATGAATTCACAAAGCGTCACAGCTCTCATCATGTTAAGACTGCTGATATCGCATCTTACAAGGGCAACTGCTATCTCGGAATTGATGCAGGTTCAACAACAACCAAGGTTGCTTTAGTTGATGAAGACGGTAATCTTCTTTACTCATTCTACTCAAGCAATAACGGTTCACCACTTGCTACAACAATTAAAGCTATTAAAGAAATATATACACTGCTTCCACCAGAAGCCAAGATTGTACAGTCATGTTCAACAGGTTATGGCGAGGCACTTATCAAGTCAGCTCTTATGTTAGATGAGGGAGAAGTTGAGACAGTGTCACATTTCTACGCTGCTGCTTTCTTTGACCCTGAAGTAGACTGTATCATCGATATCGGTGGACAGGATATGAAATGTATCAAGATTAAGAACCAGACTGTAGATTCAGTCCAGCTTAACGAAGCATGTTCATCAGGATGTGGTTCATTCATAGAAACATTTGCAAAATCCCTCAACTTCACAGTTCAGGACTTTGCCAAGGCTGCTTTATTTGCGAACCACCCTATTGACTTGGGAACACGTTGTACAGTATTCATGAATTCCAAGGTTAAGCAGGCTCAGAAGGAAGGCGCTGAAGTTGCAGATATCTCTGCCGGACTTGCTTATTCTGTTATTAAAAATGCTTTATACAAGGTTATCAAGATTTCTGACCCTGATGATTTAGGTAAGCATATCGTTGTTCAGGGTGGTACATTCTACAACGACGCAGTTCTTAGAAGTTTTGAGAAGATTACAGGCGTTCAGGCAATCAGACCTGATATCGCTGGTATAATGGGCGCTTTTGGTGCTGCCCTTATTGCAAGAGAAAGATATGACGGTATATCAGAATCATCTATGCTTTCTATAGATAAGATTAACTCTCTTACATATGAAACAAAGCTTACAAGATGTAAGGGATGTACTAACAGCTGTCACCTTACAATCAATAAATTCTCTGGCGGCAGACAGTTTATCACAGGTAACAGATGTGAACGTGGACTTGGTAAAGAGAAGAACAAAGAAAAGCTTCCTAACCTTTTCGATTATAAGTTCCACAGACTCTTTGACTATGAGCCTCTTTCAGAAGAAAAGGCTACAAGAGGTACTGTAGGTATTCCAAGAGTTCTTAATATGTATGAAAACTATCCGTTCTGGTATACATTTTTCACAAAGCTCGGATACAGAGTTGTACTCTCACCTCAGTCAAGCCACAAGCTTTACGAATTAGGTATTGAATCAATTCCATCTGAGTCAGAGTGTTATCCTGCAAAGCTTGCACATGGTCATATCATGTGGCTTATTAAGCAGGGAGTTAAATTTATCTTCTATCCATGTGTACCTTATGAGCATAACGAATATGAAGGCACTAACAACCATTATAACTGCCCTATCGTTACTTCATATGCTGAGAACATCAAGAATAATGTAGAAGAACTTAAGTCAGAAAATATAGATTTCAGAAATCCTTTCATGTCATTTGAAAGTGAGGAGAAGATATCAAAAAGACTCGTTGAGGAATTCTCATCATACATTCCTGCCGCAGAGATTAAGTCTGCCGTCAAAGCCGGATGGGATGAAATGATGGCTTGCAGACAGGATGTCAGAAATAAAGGTGAAGAAGTAATTGCTTACCTTAACGAAACCGGAAAGCGCGGTATCGTACTTGCCGGCCGTCCTTACCATGTTGACCCTGAAGTAAACCATGGTATTCCTGAACTTATTAATTCATACGGACTTGCAGTACTTACAGAGGACAGTGTTGCACATTTAGGAACAGTTGAAAGACCTCTTATCATTCTTGACCAGTGGATGTATCATTCAAGACTTTACGCTGCTGCTAACTATGTAAAGACTGTAGATAATCTCGACCTTATCCAGCTCAATTCATTTGGATGCGGTCTTGATGCCGTTACTACTGACGCTGTCAACGATATACTTACTAAGTCTGGAAAGATATATACAGTACTTAAGATTGATGAGGTTAATAACCTTGGCGCTGCAAGAATCAGAGTACGTTCACTAATCGCTGCTTTAAGAGTCCGTGAACAGAAGAATTACCAGAGAAAGATTCAGTCATCTGCCTACCACAGAGTACAGTTTACTGAAGATATGAGAAAGAATTACACAATTCTCTGCCCTCAGATGTCACCGATACATTTTGACATATTAGGTCCTGCCCTTAATTCATGTGGCTACAATATTGAAGTCCTTGAGAACGACAACAAATCATCAGTAGATGTAGGTCTTAAATATGTTAATAACGACGCATGCTACCCTTCACTTATGGTAGTCGGACAGATTATGAACGCCCTTCTTTCAGGCAAATACGACCTTTCAAGAACTGCTGTGATTATGTCACAGACAGGTGGTGGATGCCGTGCTTCCAACTATATTGGATTCATCAGAAGAGCACTCATAAAGGCTGGTATTCCAGATGTTCCTGTAATCTCACTGAGTGCACAGGGACTTGAATCTAATCCAGGCTTCAGCTATGACATACCAATGCTTAAGAAAGCTATGATGGCTGTTGAATATGGTGATATCTTCATGAATGTTGTGTACCGTACAAGACCTTACGAGGCAGTTCCTGGTTCAGTTAATGCACTTCATGAAAAATGGAAGAAGGTCTGCATTGAGCAGCTTTCTAAAAATAAGGTTCATATGAAAGAGTTCAATAAGAACCTCCGTGCTATTGTTAAGGATTTTGATAATATTCCGCTTAAGGATATCAAGAAGCCTAGAGTTGGTGTTGTCGGAGAGATTCTTGTTAAGTTCATGCCTGCTGCTAACAACCACATTATTGAGTTACTTGAGGCAGAAGGTGCAGAGGCTGTTATGCCTGACCTTATGGGATTCCTTCTCTACTGCATGCAGAATTCAACATATAAGCATGAATTATTAAAGACACCTAAGAAAGGGGCTATTCTTTCAAGTACACTTATAAAGATACTTGAAACCTTCAGAAAGGCTGGAACCAAGGCACTTGCAGAAAGCAAGAGATTCGATGCTCCATCTAAGATTAGTGAGACAGCCAATTACGCTAAAGACTTCGTATCACTTGGCAACCAGACTGGTGAAGGCTGGCTTCTTACCGGTGAAATGATTGAGCTTATCCATCATGGTGTAGGCAATATCGTATGCTGTCAGCCATTTGCATGTCTGCCTAACCACATTGTAGGAAAGGGAGTTATCAAAGAGCTTCGTGCAGCATATCCTGAAGCTAACATAATTGCTGTAGATTATGATCCTGGTGCTTCCGAAGTTAACCAGTTAAACAGAATCAAGCTTATGCTTTCAACTGCTAATAAAAACCTTGCTAAAGAAGAAAAAGAATCTAAAAAAGACGCTTAATTGCTTGTACATATTATAATTCCGATATATAATGGATATAATAAATATGTTCGAAGAGGTGTGATATTATGAGTTTTATGTTATTCATCGGACCAATTATAGGTGTTGCAGTTGCTATTATTGCTGCTGTGGTTATCATATCAGTTATAGCTGCTGCTGTTGCACAGAAAGATATTAACGACGAAGATTAAGAAAAAGTTCCTGCAGTCTGATATTTTTAAATATCTGCTGCAGGAACTTTTTTTCTTATTTTTTCTCTTTCTTTGGCTGTATTCTGCCCTCTGCTATCTCTATAATCTCGTCTGATAAGAATTCCAGTTCATCAGCATCATGGCAGGCAATAATAATTAACGCACCTCTCTGCTTGTGCTTTAAAAGAATCTGCCTTACCTGCTCAGTTCCTGAATCATCAAGCGCGTTAATAGGTTCATCAAGAATAATAATATCCGGATCTTCCATTATCGCAGCCGCTATACCCAGTCTTTGTTTCATACCGAGTGAATATTTCTTGAATGTTCTCTTATCATCCGGTTCAAGCCCAACCTCCGTAAGTGTCTGCCTTATCTTATCGTCATCAATCCGTTCTCTGATAGAAGCCAGCGTCTTTAAATTCTCAAATCCTGTATAATTACTGATAAATGAAGGATTCTCTATAAGAATTCCTATGCTTGGAGGAAACATTTCATCTTTTCCTAATATCTTCCCATCAATATCAACTGTTCCTGTAACCTTGATAAGACCTGCTATTGCACGCATAAGCATTGTCTTACCACTTCCATTCTTTCCCCTGAAACCATATATCTTTCCAGATTCCATTCTAAGGCTGACATCATCAAGAATATCAATGCCTTTAATTTTCTTAGATACATTTTTCAATTCAATATACATACTTACTCCTCCTACAGAAAATCTCTTTTTCTTGAATATATAATTCCAGCAGCCATAATCCCCACATCTATCCCCAGCATTAATAACGCTCCAAGATACCATCTGTCATAAACATGCGGGATTCTGTACATCATCATATAATTATAGAAGCCAAACCACTTCATATAACATATGCTGAATATGAATAACAACAGATTAATAATAAATCCAAATATAGAGTTAAACACATATGAAACCAGCAGAATTATAATACATGCAGTAATTAAGCTAAGCGTACACAGAACCATAAGTAACACAACATTGGTATTGCAGCTTATATCTTCACTTCCAAGTATGAGTTTTATGTTCTCTCTGGCGGTAAAATGCATCCTCAGACTGAACTTATTTCCTAGAACTGCAAAGCCACTGACTGCAAATGTTACAATTATCAGAACCATATATACAAGTGCAGCTAATACTGCGATAATATATTTACTGACCCACCAGTACACTGGTGAACGCGAGGCAATCATTATGCTCCTGCTTAACGCACTCCTGTCCGAATTAATATAATACGCAACAATAAAAAGCAGAAATAAAAGGACAAATATCTCAAGCACCGGAATATCCATCGCCAGATTTCTTTCGGGATAGAACTCTTTAGCTCCTTTAAAGAAATCCATAAGGCTGTCGCCTAACGACACTGCTGCTATCCTCCCCTTATTGATTGATTTGTTCATATTAGCAAAGAATATTAAAGCCTGCATTAAAGAATACACTGCAAATGCTATGTATAATTTCCATGCAATATTCCAAAACCTTTTCAGGTCTGCCTTAAATACATTAATAAAACATCTCATTAGTTCTTAAGCATGTCCTTTCTATAAAACCTGAATGTCAGATAACTTACTGCTGCACACACCGCCCAGATAATAACAGGCAGTACTATATTGTTAAATACAGATATTCCATATATGTACATGTCCGTCTGATACATCACAAATCTGTCAAACAGCCCTGTTTTACCTATACTTAAAAATAATACATTAAAATATATTATGATAAAACTCCACACAGCCGATCTTGTAATCCAGTAAAGCAGACATAAAAGCACATAAACAATCTGAAGTCTTAAGATATCCAGTAATAACATGAGGACTATTACCGCAAATGTATTCTCATATGCCAGTTCATGATAAGGTATCCATGTTTTAGCTAAACTTCCTGTAATATTCCAGTTGCATCCAAAAACTGCCCCTTCTCTTAACCCTGTCAGCATTATAATCAGACAATTAACCACTGGAATAAGCAAAGTTATTAATATGCCTCTTTTAATGCAGTCTCTCCACATTTTTCCCATTAACTGGTAAAGAACAATTCTATTCGAAGTTATATTTCTTTTAATAATTACAATAGATACAAAAGATACATATATCATCTCGAATAATCCCATGAAAGAAATCGTCTTCCAATCAAATACGGCAAGATAATAATCTGACATGCATGCGTTCACATTCCAGAACACTTTATACATTTTAGAAAGCGTACTAATGAATATAATAACCGGTATCAAATATATCAGTGCAAAACACAGCTTTTTCCACGTTCTGTTTCCCATAAATTCACCTCTTATCAAATACAAGCTTTCTTCTATATGGATAGAACGAATATACAAGCGTCATTGTTGATGATTCAATCTTATCAAAATTTTCGTATTTAAGCATTGATGTTGAAAGCATGCTTTTTAATACCAGCTGTCTTTCTTCACCCGGCAAAACATTAATACTCTGCTGTGATGGATTGTCATTATTAATTATTGGAAATGCACCATTACTTGCACACAGTTCTTCAATTACCATGACAAAAGATGGACTATAACTAATAATGTCATCAGTTGTATTTCTTACTGATAATGTAAATACAACAACCCGCTTCTTATCTTTATTCTCTCTTTTAAGATACCTGTCATACTCCGAAGATATCTCCGAAAATTCATCTAATGTATATACCGAGTAATCTATTGGCTTAACTTCCAGACCATTAATATCAACCGGATTATCTTTGGTATAACTTATAACCTCTGCATTAGGATACAGCACATTTATTCTTATAATCATCACCGCACATATTACTATTGCAATAGAGCTTATACATAAAACTATTAATTTACAATGCTTCATTATCTGCTCCTTTCACAAAAAATATGATACCGCTTATAACAGTTATAATTATTGGTTCTAATATATATGCAGCAAGCTGCTTATCAGATAACATATTAGAAGCCAGTAATCTCATCGGATTAAAGCTGTCCATTCCAAACATATTCCTTAACATATTGGAAACAACACCCAAACCATAAAATGTAACGAATGGCATAAGCATCACCAGAAAAGAATTATTAAATATATATGACGAAGCAAGGGCAATTACACAAAATGCTCCTCCATATATAAAGAATTGCACAATATATATAAACGTATATATGAACGTATGTTTCACAAATAATACATTCATAAAAGAAGAACCGTTTCCCATAAAAAGACCATTTTCAATTGGCTTTAACGCAGGAACAAACATCATTGTTGCTATCAGGTTAACAAGTAATGGAATTACGACAATCAATCCTCCAACTACGAAAGTTGTTATGAACTTTGCAATATGTAATCTGTTCTTTGATATTCTGCTGTAATACTGCAATATATACTGACTGTTATTATCTTTTACAAATGTTGAGCAATATGGCAATGCTGCAAGTAATATACATACATATAAATAAACAGTCGCCCATATATCATACCCTATTCCGATTCCCATCCATGAAGTGAATACTGAATGAGGATAACTTGCCACGCTTCCATCATATCCCCCAAGTACATCTATATGAGGTACAACAGTCTGGATAAATGCACCTGCTGCCAATGCCAGACCTATAACAATACTTGCGGCAAACAATTTATTCTTAAATGCTCTTCTAAATTCTATCTTTAATAAAATATTTAATTCATGCATAATTATCCCCTATCTTCTATGTCCAGTTCTATAAGATATCCAGTATAACCGGTAGGCTGGAATATATATCCAAATGAACCTTCAAGATAATACGTCCAGCTATTCACAACAGGAGCTTCAAATCCAATCCACATATCATACTCATCTTCTGGATTAATGTCCATACAGTATGCTATAGAATTATCTTTGCTGCTCGTAAAATGTTCCTCTCTGTCTACAAATAACTGCACTCCAAAAGGATATAATTTTCCATCATCTTTCTTAACAACAAAACCTGAACACATATTAACATTTTTTGAAGTATTTCCATTATATTTCATATGTATCTTAATCCACACTGTGCGATTGTCATCTTCCTTTAAATTACCATCGACATCATACGCAATCTGTTTCTTAAAATATTTCATAACTTCATCTATATATTTATCATCAATAATTTCTTTCGCATAATTATAATTTCGTGTAGCCACCGCTTCTTTTACCGTAAACTCACAATCATAATATTCAAATGTTTCATTCATCTTTATGAACTTCATCATGCTTGTTTTATTGCTCAATGGTCCCTGTTGATACTCTTCTACCTGCTCATTCTCATCATAGGTTGGCTTTTCATTGTATATCTTAGTTACTGCCTCCCCTGCTGAATCAGTTTCATACTCATATCTGTATGCATATGATTTTGTCTCTTCTATTGCTTTAGCATCCTCTATGGACTGCGTTGTACATCCGCACAACGCAGCCATAAGGAAAAAGCATGGTAATGTTTTATATATCTTCATAATCACAACCTCACTTTTCACTGTACAAACATTATTAAATATTAATTAGTAAATATCAGGATTCCAATATCCTGTAAAATTTGTTCCATACTCATCATCACAATAGTTACATATAGCTTTAATGCAAGCTCTATTATAACCATTTTCATTAACCCAATTAAGCATATCATGTGTTGTATCTTCTGAAAAATAATAAGTATATCCATGTGATGCATCATAAATATTGTAATAAGAAGTTGCAGCACAAACGCTTGCTCGATACGAACCGTCTGTATCAGCCATATCGCATGTCATTCTAACCGATGATGATGTATTTTTTGTTTCTATATCTGTATAATCTACTTCATCAGAAAAGTCAAACCCAAACCCCCACGGATATGATACTTGTCCTGCTTTAACTGCTAATGGTGCAATATTCATTGCAACAATCATAAGCATTGCAACAAAAGCCACTGTATTTTTTACTCTTTCCATTTAAAATACCTCCTTGATTAACATTTGTTTGTACAGCTAATTATATAGTATTGCACTATCTTCCCCATTTCAACACCAATGTCGTGAACGACAGCAAATTTGTCGTGAACTGCCATGGTGACTATTTTCATAGATACAAAAACCGGAACAGAAGGATTAATCCAACTGTTCCGGCTCTGTTTCATTACCATCTTATTTCACAACAGAACATATTACCTTCCTCATGGTAATCGCATGTTCCATTATTCTTCTTTACAAGCTTCTTAATAATCTGTGTTCCAAGACCATGTGATTTCTTGTCCTGCTTGCTTGTATGAAGTTCCTTATTACCGTTAAGTACCGATTGCGATATGTAATTCTCTACCGTTATAACCATATCATCGCCATTCCATACAGAACGGATTTCTATTTCCCTATTACACGGTTCTTCTTTAAGTTCAGCCTCTATTGCGTTGTCTAACACATTTCCCATAATTGTGTACAGGTCGTTGCCATGCATAGGCTTTAATGTCTTATGAAGACCTGTCGTTATTATTATATCTTCACTCTTGGCATATTCAATCTTATTATTAATAACCGTATTGAATATCGGATCATCCGTGTGAATATATTCCTTTGTTTTCTCAAGACTTATGCTATACTCTTTAAGAAATGCTTTAGCTTCATCATATCTTTCCTGTGAAAGCAGTCCATATATTATCTGAAGCTGGTTATTCATGTCATGCCTTACAGTTCTTACCTGCTTATCCATTGCCTGAACATTTTTAAGATAATCCTCACCTGACTCTATTACATTTCTTAAATGTTCTGCCTCTTGTCCCTTGTAATTCTCCTGATAGAGCCTTACAAGCGTTCTATAGAATATAATTGCAAGCACCAGACTTAACACTATAATGTTCATAATCAGCATGACATCATGGCCGCCATCAGAAATTCCTAATCTGATTAACAGATATATATTAAAACATAATACCAAAACATATGCTGCTATATTAATTATATCTATCTTCGTAAAACTGCCATGTCTGATTGTTTTAAATGTATTCACAAGTGCAATCAATGTCATATATATAACTATAACAGTGAACTCATACATTCCCGTTTTATATATAATAAGATTAACATTTACAATATATATCACGCCATAAGTAATAGCTGCTATAGCAATGACAACCAGTGCCGATACCACATACGCTGCTTTAGCAATATAGCCGTTCAGTACCAGATATATCTCTCTTACAAGTATTACTCCTATACATATCATTATTGCCATTCTGATATTAACAATATTTAACAATATATCATTCATATGTCTGTCTGTTGTGCCTGTACTGCATATATCCCTTCATAAATGTATCTTTATAGCTTCTTCCAAGCTTGAGAGTTGCACCATCAATCATAATAACCTCATTAGTACTCTGGTTGATTCTTGAAATATACCTGTAATTAATCATATATTTTTTATGAGCCCTTATTATATCCGTACCTGTTATATCCTGTCCGAATTCCATCATATTCTTCCTGATTACATAGGAATTCCCATCAGCCGTATGTACTGTAAGATAATGGTCCTCACTGTGAACATATGTTATATCACCTGAATTAATATTGATAATTCCATCTTTATCATCAAGAACAATCGTCTTTTCATAACCATCAATGGCGATTAGCTTCTTAACGACTCTCTGTACATAAGTCTCATATCTTGACTTTCTGATAAAATAGAACGGAGTATAATCAAATGTATCATATACAACATCTTCATGCGAAGTAACGAATATAATCTTAGTCCTGTATCCTGATTTTCCAATAGCCTCTGCTACCGAGAATCCATCCATCGGCTCCATGTTAATGTCCAAGAGTACTGCTTTATACATTTTATTCTTTAGAGCTTCCAGTAACTGCACGCCTGTGTCATAGTAATCTATGATTACATCATTCCTGCCTGCTTTCATGAACTCATTCTTCAATGAAGCCGTCAGCTTGTCTGCCATAGTCTTATCATCATCACATATCGCGATTGTATATCCCATATATAAAGCACCTTCTCTATAGTTATTTGCTCATATTCTTAACTTCTTCAAACTTGTCCATAACTTCCTGCGAAGGCTTTCCTGTAGCAAGACTTACAACAATAATAACTACTGTTGCAAATATAAATGCTGGCAACAGTTCATATACAGCAAATATTCCTCCAAGCTTTGCAATACCGAATTTCCATATGAATATCATCGCTCCACCTGCAATCATTCCTGATACAATTCCGTACTTATTAGCTCTCTTCCAGAAAAGTGAGCAGAGAACCACAGGACCGAATGCCGCACCAAAACCTGCCCATGCAAATGAAACAATCTTAAATACTGAGCTTGTTGGATCAAGTGCAAAGAATATTGATATAACTGATATAACAACAACTGTAAGTCTTGCAACAAGCATTGATGTCTTCTTAGACATATTAATATGTAACACCTCAACTGCAAGGTTCTGTGATATTGCTGATGAAGCTGCAAGAAGCTGTGAATCTGCTGTTGACATGGTTGCTGCAAGAATACCTGCAAGGATAATTCCTGCTATAAATGCTGCTACAGGGTTAAATGTTGAAAGATAATGTGATATCTTAACAATAATTGTCTCTGATTCTGAACCTGTAAGGGTATCAATAATACCATTCTTTGAAAGTGTAAGTCCTATTACACCGATTCCGGTTGCAACAATAAGTGATATGAATACCCATACAGTAGCTATTCTTCTTGAAATCTTTAACTTGTTCTCATCTTCAATAGCCATGAATCTTAAAAGGATATGTGGCATACCGAAGTATCCGAGTCCCCATGCAAGTGTTGAAACAATCTTAAAGAATCCATAGTCTCCTGAACTGTTAGTTTCTGCAATATGTGTATGGAACATATCAAGATATCCTGGAAGTGCCTTGGCATTATCAAGTACAGCTCCCATTCCACCAGCCTGCACAATTCCAAATATTACAACGACAGCAAGTGCGAATGTCATAATAATACTCTGTACAAGATCTGATGTACTTGCCGCAAGAAATCCTCCCATTGTACAGTAAAGTACAATAACAACGGCACTGACAATCATTGCTGCATGATAATCAAAACCTAAAAGACTGTTAAACAGCTTTCCGCAGGCAGCAAAGCCTGACGCTGTGTATGGTATAAAGAATATTACAATAAGTGCTGCTGATATTAATGTAATTACATGCTTGTCATCCCCGAATCTCTTAGAAAAATAATCTGGAAGTGTTATTGCCTGATAACCATGTGAATATAATCTTATCTTCTTGGCAACAATAAGCCAGTTAAGGTATGTACCAAGTGCAAGACCAATTGCTGTCCATGTTGCGTCAGCAAGACCTGTAAGGTATGCCAGTCCCGGAACACCCATAAGCAGGTAACTGCTCATGTCTGACGCTTCTGCACTCATTGCAGTAACAACAGGTCCTAACTTTCTTCCACCAAGATAGAAGTCTCCTACATCACTGTTCTTCTTTGAACAGATTACACCTATCCATACTACCATTCCCAGGTAAAGTATAATTGCTGCTAAAATAATAATGTTTGACATAAAATAATCCCTTTTCCTTTCATAAATACACGAATGTACCTATTATAGCATACATTCTGCTTTATAAAAAGCGAAAAGGGATTAATTGTTATTATAAATATGTTGTTAAATTACTCTGACACGGTCTTGTCATACGGCTTCTGTGCCTCTGATGACTGGGTATGCTGAGTATTAGTCTCCTGCTGACTGACAGTTGTCGGCTGTGTCTCTCCAGAATCATTCTTCTGTGTCTGTGCCTCAGTCTCCTGAGGTCTGTCATCACTCGTGACAGCTTCTGTGTCAGCCTGTGTCTGATTGTATTGTGAAACGTTATTATTCTGTATATTACTGCTTCCATTCACATTATCAGTCGGGTCTCTATATGCATCATCAGCTATCCAGCTTATGCCTTCAACTTTAATGTCCGAACTGATATCAAAATCTTCAATTATCTCTACAGTTGTCTTCGCACCGCAATTCTCATATATCCACTTGGCATTGGCACATGTCATAAGTATTGAACCTTCCGACACATTCTGACCTATGGCATTGTATGACTTTGGATTAAGATTGTTATCACTCTGGCTGTAATATGTTGCGGTACTTAGATACTCAGCATTATCAAGTCTTGAAGAGTATCTGACATAATATATATCTGTAATCTTACGCCATAAAGATTTCTCTGATATAGCCGTCTTGGCAGGAACAACTTTAGGTCCTAGAGCCACTTTAAAAGCCTTAACAGGAATAGAGAATTCTTTATTATCATCAAGCTGATAAACAATCAGCGTATGCTTCGCAATGCTTATTCTGATATAATATGACTGGTTCTTTGCAATTGTCTGTGTCTGTGTATCCATCTCTGATGAATCAGTTTCACCTGTGGTCTCTTCCTGTGATACATTATCAGCATTCTTATTGCTGTTATGCATACTGATAACAGTTCTTAACACAAACAGCAGTCCAAGAACCATTACAACAAGTATAACAAGGTATACGATTGAATTAGTTCCCTTAAACCATCTCTTAATATCAAACTTCTTCGTTCTCTTATAGCCATTAAAATCCATAACTTACCAACCGTGTATATATTAAAAGTGAATTAAATATCTTTGCCCATGTTCTTCTCTTTTAATTCAATAAACTTAAGTATCATATCAATTGCGCCATCTATTCCTACAAGTCCACTGTCTATACAGAGGTTGTAGCTCTTAGCTTCTCCCCACTTCTTGCTTGAGTAGTAATTGTAATAGCTTGCTCTTCTCTTATCCGTCTTCTGGATAAGATCTGCAGCCTTAGAATCATTAAGTTCATAGATTCTCTTAATTCTCTGTACTCTCTCATCAAGACTTGCCTTGATAAATACACTTACTGCATATGGATTATCTTCCAATGCATAGTCAGCACATCTTCCTACAATAACACATGATTCTCTCTCTGCAAGTTTCTTGATAGCATCAAACTGTGCAAGGAAAACCTTGTGATTAATAGGCATATCCACATATGAATTAGTATATCCCAGTGAATATGTATCCATTACAAGAGAATAAAGGAAACTGTTAGTAGGCTTCTCGTCCTGAGATGCGAAAAGTTCTTCACAAAGTCCACTCTCCTTAGCTGCAAGTTCAAGCAGTTCCTTGTCGTAGCACTTTATTCCCAGCTTCTCTGCCAGTTTCATGCCTATCTCATGTCCACCGCTTCCAAATTCTCGTCCGATAGTAATAACTGTTCTCTCATCCATAGTTCCTACCTCCTAGTTTCAATTGTATACGAAATACTTTAGATATATTATACATTATTTCTGTGGTAAAATCTACATATTAAGCATAATTAAATTAATCTTTAATAATTATTAATTACTCTTCATAATGGTCTATATGCAAGAGTATCTCTGTAAGAAATTCTGCTATCTTAGTTCCAGCCTTATTAGATATCACACTGTATCTGCTCGGTGTAACGCAAGCCAGTCTGATATTAGAAAAGCCTCTTGCACCAAACATATAATTCTTACTAAAATTCTTAGATTGAAGTGCCTTCTCTACATCAGGAATCACCTGATTTCTTGTGATTATTATAAATGATATGTGTGTATACATATGATTCTTAGCAGGCAGCTTTCCGTCACCTCGTACAAAATGCGGTTCAATCTTATTGACAGCAAAATCATATAAATCATCAAACTCTTTCATACCAAGCGTATCACAATTAATGAAAAACAGATGCTCATAGCATTTTGAGTCCCATAACTTGGCATCATCTGTTGTAGAAAATCTGTCTTTCTTATTATAGCTGTAAGCATATATAACAAACTTTCTACCTTCAAACCAGTAATTATGGTATATATCAAATGTATCTGAAATACTGTTCAATATTATATCTATAAATTCCCTGCGTCTCAATTGCTACCTCCATTTCTTAAATCCTTAAGCAGCTTCTCAAAATATTCGGGCAATGGTGCTTTGAACTCCATATATTCACCTGTTGACGGGTGTATAAATCCAAGAACACCTGCATGTAGTGTCTGTCCCTGCAGTTTATATCCACTCTTGGCATGACTATACACATCATCTCCAAGTATCGGATGCCCTATACTTGCCATATGTACTCTTATCTGATGAGTTCTGCCTGTCTCTAACTGACACTCTATAAAACTGTATTTGTCAAAATTCTCAAGTACACGGTAATGTGTGACAGCACGTTTCCCATTCTTTCTGTCAATCGCCATCATCTTGCGGTCCTTTGGATTACGGCCTATAGGTGCATTCACCGTGCCTTCTTCCTCTTTAAAGCGGTTATGTACAATGCAATAATACTTTCTTGTTATTGAATGGACAGCAAGCTGTGCAGCAATATCATTATGTGCCTTGTCATTCTTACATGCAACAATAACACCCGTGGTATTCATATCTATTCTGTGTACTATTCCAGGACGCATAACGCCGTTAATTCCTGACAGATTATCCCTGCAGTGATACATAAGTGCATTGACAACTGTTCCTGTATAATGTCCTGCAGCAGGATGTACAACCATTCCCTTCGGTTTATCTATCAGTATTACATCATCATCTTCATATATTATATTCAGAGGTATGTTTTCCGGAAGTATCTGTGGCACAATAAGTTCAGGAATTGTTATTGTGATATGTTCCGTTCCATTAAGCTTATAGTTGGACTTGACACATTTGTCATCAACCGTAATATCTCCATCATCTAACAGCTTCTGTATACGTGACCTTGACACATCTTCTAACTCCTGCGACAGATATTTATCTATTCTTGTCCCCTTATCCTCTGGTTCAGCAATTAAATTCTGCACTGAATCACTCATTATTATCACCCTTCTTCGATAACCTTAAGAATTCGAAATCATCTTCTTTATAGACAAAAAGAATAAGAATTATAAGCAGCGCAACTGAAACAGTAACATAGCAGTCTGCCACATTGAATACCGGAAAATTAATAAGCTTGAAATATATAAAATCCCTTACGTATCCGAATCTTACCCTGTCAATAAAGTTTCCTACTGCACCAGATACAAGTAATGTACATGTTATAAGAAGTGGCATATACTTTCTTGTTGCAGGAAGATTAATAATTACATAAGTTACTATAAGCATAACTATAACTGTAAACACAAGAAACAGATTAATCTTACCGCTTAACATGCCCCATGCTGCACCTGAATTTCTAAGATAAGAGAATACGAAAGCATCTCCTATTATCTTAAAATCCGGTTTTCCTAAAAGCTTCGCTTCTGCAAGTGCTTTGGTAATCTGGTCTAATTCAGTCAGAACAACAATTCCTATAATATAAAATAACAAATTGAATATTTTCTTTTTATTATTCACTTTCGGCCTCCGTTATTAAACATTTATCTTATAACACCTTCAAGTGCTCTTCTCATCTGGTCATCAGTTATATCTCTGTCAATATAAGCATCTCCGACTGACTTAAGAAGAATGAACTTAACCTTGCCGGCATCCATCTTCTTGTCATTCTTGGATACCGCAACAACATCATCAATCTTAATTCCTGTGACATGGTCAGGGAATTCATATAATGCAAATGTTTTAAGAGCATCATCTCTTTCCTTTTCAGTTATAGTTCCAAGCTCGACACATATATTGAGTGCTGCTATCATTCCAAGCACAACACACTCTCCATGATAAAGTGAGAAGTTCATCTCTTTCTCAATGGCATGTCCTAATGTATGTCCGAAATTAAGCAGTGCTCTTTCACCTTTCTCCTTAGGGTCATTCTCAACAACCTCTCTCTTGATATTACAGCTCACATATATCATATGTTCAAGTGCATCTGGATCTAGTGCCTTAATTCTGTCTGCATTGTCCTTAAGCCAGTTGTAATATTCCTTGTCTTTAATAAGACCATGCTTAATAATCTCACCAAATCCAGAATTAAAAAGTCTCTTACTGAGTGACTTAAGCACTGACATGTTCATATATACAAGCTTTGGCTGGTGGAATGCTCCAACCATATTCTTATATGCCCTGAAATCAACGCCTGTCTTGCCGCCAATACTTGAATCAACCTGTGCAAGAAGTGACGTAGGAACTTGTATGAATTTAATTCCTCTAAGATATGTTGCCGCAGAAAATCCTGTAAGGTCGCCAACAACTCCCCCGCCAAGTGCTACAAGGCAGTCATTCCTGTCAAAATGATTCTCTATAAGATATTCATATACATCCTGTACTGTGTCAAGAGTCTTATTCTCTTCTCCTGCTGCAAATGTATACACATATACTGCATTGCCTGTTTTTTCAAGTTCATTCTTTACCTGTTCTGCATATAAAGGACCTACATTGCTGTCTGTCACAATACATAACTTTCTCCCTGTTATTTCAAGCTTATTAAAGGCTTCTGAAAGTCCCCCGAATCCACTTTCAATCACAATATCGTATGCTGGTTTACCTTCGCACTTTACATTAATACACTTCATAACATTCTCCCTTATCCTTATACTTAAACAGCCACCCATTATATGTGGGTGGCTGTGAAGATCAATTAAAATCTGTTTTCATTCTTGTTAAATGATGAAAGATCAATTCCTCCTGTTACTATCTCAGGAATATCACCCGAAATATCTACATTAGGTGGAGTCACCAGGAAAATATAATTAGTTATCTTCTGAAGGTTACCCCTTATTGCATATGTAGAACCAGCAGAATAATCTATTATTCTCTGTGCTATCTCAACATGGATTCCTTCAAGGTTAAGCACAACTGCCTTACCTGTAAGAAGTGTATCAGTTATCTCCTTAGCATCTTCCATAGATTCTGGTCTTATTACAACAACTTCAAGTCCTCTTGGAGACTGTGTCTTCATAGGAACAACCTTAGACTTGGAAGCAAATCTTGGCTTCTCTGCTGTATATGAAACATCTTCGTCTGCTACTGTATCTTTCTTGGTATTCCTTCCAAAAAGATTCTTTCTTTCTGATGGTTTCTCATCATCGTAGTCATCACCAAAATCATCATCGTAATCTTCGTAATCGTCATCAAAATCATCATCGTCATGCATCTTAAACATATTAGTTAAACCGTCTAACATTCCCATTATAAACACTCTCCTATATCTAATAATCTGACTTTCTTTAGTATCCCCAAAACATATTAATGTGAATAGTCCCTGGCTCCAAATATCGCTGTTCCAACCCTTACATGAGTTGCCCCTTCTTCTACAGCAACAGTATAATCGTTAGTCATCCCCATGGACAAAACATTCATGTATACATTATCTATGTTTTTGTTATTGATGTCAACCAGTAATTGCTTTAATTCTCTAAAATACTTCCTGTTATCTTCAGGATTTTCAACAAATGGTGCACTTGTCATGAATCCTCTTATCTTAATTCCCGGAAGCACTCCTATTTTCTTCACAAATTCTTCCGCTTCTTCACATGTTACACCGAACTTGTTCTCTTCTCCTGCAACATTAACTTCAATAAGAATATCCTGTATAAGGCCTTTCTTTACTGCTTCATCACTTATTGCAACGGCAAGTCTTTCTGAATCAACTGAATGAATTAATGCAGCTCGTCCTACAACATATTTTACCTTGTTTCTCTGCAGATGTCCTATCATATGCCATGTTATATCCTTAGGAAGTGTATCTGCCTTGTCCACCATCTCCTGAACATAATTCTCTCCAAACTGTCTTATTCCACAGTCATATACTTCCATAAGCATATCCTTGGGCTTGGTCTTGCTTACTGCAACAAGACACACATCTTCTGGATTTCTTCCTGATTTCTTACATGCTTTCTTAATATGCTCTTCTACTTCAATAAGATTATCCTTTAACATAATGCCTCCTGAATGTCATTAATCTGATATGTATAAGCATTTAATATATCATCTCATTCTCTGAATACTTGTCTGCATCTAGAATTATTCTGTCATATATTGACACACCATGACTAAGCGACTGTTTTAATATGTAGTATTCATTATTGCCATCTATTACTTCTACAAGCTTAAATACTGTATATCCTGTATTAACACAATACACACCTCTAAGCTTTTCAACCGGTCCTACAACGAACCTGTCACTTGAATCCATCCTGATTATTCCAGTGCCGGCTGCCAGTTCTGTCTTCTTAATATACACAGCCTCATCATTTGACTTATATATATCAACAGCCTTAAATACCTGATTCAGCTTACCATCTGAATCGCTCTGTTCTACAAGGAATCCATAATCACCCTTTTCACCATTAGTTATGAGGTATTCTTTAGGTATCTTATAGAATTCGTTCTCGGTTACCGCCGATACCGGAACCTTGATTCCTGACTTTCCTGACACAATTATCTCAATATCAAGGAATCTCTCTGTAGCATATCTTATCATATATTTTGATAATGTTATCTCACCATATGAGTTCTTACCATCATTAACTATCTTGAATGGAAATGTGCCTGTAATATTATCCTTGGTAAACTTAATTGATAATGTATCCTTAGATGAAAGAGAATACTTATCTATATCTGACTGTGTAATCGGAAACATAAGTGTCCAGTTCTCACTTGTAATAAGCTTATATGCAGGATCTGAGGCTGTAATAAGCTTTTCTGACTTAAGACTCTGCTTATCATATGATTTTTTCTTAAAGTCAACACTGCCAATTGTTTCCTCGGTAACTCCTTCATAACCATCAACCGAATAAACAACTATACCAGGTTTATCTGACTTTGCAGTCTTGAAAAGGTCCTGACTTCCTGTGCTTGCTACAATTGAATCAAGATTGGCCATAATATTCTCATTAATAGACTGTAGTACAGTTGCATTAAGATCTGACTTGAGATCATAAACTGCACTGAATCCACTGTCTGCATACTCAGTCTTGTAATTAGTAAGTGTATTCTTAATGACTGTAAGATTCTCATCTGAAAGTGCATTGCCATCTCCTGATGTATACTGTGCAAGTATATCTGAAACTCTTCCTGTCTCATCAACCGTATACACTGTATCACCGGTCATAACTCTTGTTCCCTCTCGCTGATAATAGTTAATATCACCAGAATATGAAGAATTATAGACTTCTTCCTGTCTTAAGGCAACCGCTGTAAATGAAGCATTATTCATTAATGATCCCACTTCAACTTCATATGTCTGTACCTTTGCTTTTGAAACATATATAACTATAAAGCACACAATATATACCAGCACTATTCCAAATATAATTGCTGCTGCTTTCGGCTTTCTTCTGTATCTGACTACTTTCTTTCCCGCCATGATAAACCTCATTATTTCCGCACTTTATCTGTGCTGATTCACAAACACTGTAATTGTAGCATTTTAGACAGTATGATACAAGGTTTAAAGTCGTCAAGTTTACACTTTTTCTCAACAAAATCCATATTTTACCAGTATGATTTATCTTACATTTTCCATACTAATTTCAAAACCAAATCCGCTATTTTAAGGAGGCATTTTATGAATTCTAAACCTATAGACTACATTGCTCTTACAATTGCCATTGTAGGAACGCTTAACTGGGGACTTATCGGTTTCCTCAACTTTAATCTTGTGCATTTTATATTCAGATCAGTTATGGTTGACCGTATAATCTACGCACTTGTAGGTCTTTCTGGCTTATATCTTTTAAGTACTTACGGAAGAATCAAGGCACTTGGCGAAGATATGTAGCAAAACAGGCTGCCAGTTAACCGGCAGCCTGTTTTTATTTTTTATTATTGTCTTGCTTTCATTATTCTGTCAAGAAGTGCGTCAGCAACCTCTTCCTTACTCATCATAGGAAGCTCCTCGACTGCGTCTTTAGTAATAACAGTAACCACATTGGTATCTGTTCCAAATCCGGCTCCTGCCACTTTGACATTATTAGCCACTATCATATCAAGATTCTTCTTTGTAAGCTTCACCTTGGAATTGTCAAGCATATGCTCTGTTTCCATTGAGAATCCGCACAGAAACAATCCATCTCTTTTATTGCTTCCAAGTGTGCCTATTATGTCTTTAGTCCGCTCAAGAGGAATTGACATATCACCATCTTTTTTCTTAATCTTTTCATCGCTCACATCAGACGGTCTGTAATCTGCAACTGCTGCTGCCTTGATTATTATATCTGCGTCTTTAGCACTCTTAATTACTGCATTATACATATCCTCTGCTGAAACAATATCAACCATCTTAACAAATGGCACCGGCTCAAGGCTTACTTTTCCTGATATAAGTGTTACATCCGCTCCACGAAGCATTGCCATCTTAGCAATTGCATATCCCATTTTTCCAGTGGAATTATTAGATAAGAATCTTACAGGGTCTAACTTCTCTCTTGTAGGTCCTGCAGTAACTGTAAGCTTAATTCCGGTCATATCCTTATCTTTAGCTATTGTCCTTAAGATGTAATTAAGAAGAACCTGCTCCGACGGCATCTTTCCCGCACCTGTATCTCCACACGCAAGATATCCGCTGTCAGGCTGGATAATTTCATATCCATAATGCTCTAATTTCTTAAGATTATCCTGTACTATAGGATTAGTAAACATATTAGTGTTCATCGCAGGTGATATAAGCTTTGGACATTTGCATGCCATAATTGTTGTAGTCAGCATATCGTCTGCTATCCCATTTGCAATCTTTCCTATTACATCTGCCGAAGCAGGTGCTACAAGGAATATATCAGCCAGCTTTGCAAGGCTGACATGCTCAACATTAAACTGGAAGTTTCTGTCAAATGTATCAACTAAGCACTTATTTCCTGTAAGTGTCTCAAATGTTATCGGATTAATAAAATTGCATGCATTCTCAGTCATTATAACATGCACATTGGCATGCTTCTTTACAAGCATACTTGCAAGATTAGCAATCTTATATGCTGCTATACTGCCTGTTACTCCAAGAACAACTGTCTTTCCCTTAAGCATATTATCTCCTCCCGCCTATTCAGCCACTTTCTAGACATTTTTATCATAAATGTATTTCAAACCTCTTATAAGAAGTGCAGGGTCTGTCTCAATTCTGTTTCTACAGAATGGAATTATAACCTTACTAAGCCCCCCTGTTGCCACAAGCTTTGCAGCAGGCTTTCCGTTCTTTCCAAATCCGCAGCAATCTATTATTCTGTCTATAATTCCGTCTATACTCCCTGCATGTCCGTATATAAGACCGCTCTTCATACAGTCAACCGTATTCTTTCCAACCGGTCCTTTTGGTGCATCAAAGCTGATTCTTGGAAGCTGCGCAGTTCTTGATGAAAGTGAATTCATTGAAACACCTGCTCCCGGAAGAATTGCACCACCTATATAATTACCATTCTCATCAACTGCGCTTATAGTAGTTGCAGTACCTATATCAACTATAATAACAGGTGCGCCATAATCATGTGTCGCTGCAACTGCATCAACTATTAAATCACTTCCCACCTGCTTCGGCTGGTCCATAAGAATGTTAAGCCCCGTCTTTACTCCAGGTCCTACAACCAGAGGCTCTATATCTACAACCTTTTCAACAGCAGCTTTAATTACATTAACAAGCTGTGGAACAACTGACGATATAATTGCACCATTAATATCCTCTGATTTTATATTATAGATTTCAAGAACATTTTTAAAACTGATGGCATACTCCAGCTCTGTCTTTGAAAGGTCTGTACTCAGCCTTTCCTCAAATATTACTTTATCATCATCAACACAGCCAATAACTATATTAGTATTGCCCATATCTATAGCTAATATTGTTCCTTTAGTATTCTTTCTTGACATTAATTATACCTCGCTAATATAGTAACCCCATCACAGATAAGCTTATCAGCCATACATTCATATATATCATTAACAGGATTATCCTTAAACTCATCAGCGGCTATTGCCACTCTTATATAGTTCTTTGTATATCCTGTATAATATGACCTGCCATCTATTTCTGTCAATTCTTCTATAAGAACTTCGAGCCTTTTTCCGATATACATCTTTCTGTATTCAAGTGACTGTGCCTTCTCTAACGCAAGCAGAACTGCACTTCTTTCTGACTTAACAGTGTCTGCTACCTGCTCCTTCATCTTGTCAGCAACAGTTCCCTTTCTTCTTGAATATTTGAATATATGCATTTCGTAAAAATGTACTTTCTCAAGGAACTTGCGTGTCTCAAGGAAATCTTCCTCTGTCTCGCCCGGAAATCCCACGATTACATCAGTAGTTATTGCCGGATTATCAAACACTTCTCTTAACCTTACGCAGCCCTCATAATACTCTTCTATATTATATTTTCTGTTCATTGCCTTTAATGTCTTGTCGCATCCACTCTGTAATGATAAGTGAAAATGTGGACATATCTTTTCTAATCTGGCAATCCTTTTTGCAAATTCTTCTGTAATTATTCTTGGTTCAAGCGAACCTAAACGTATTCTTTTAATTCCTTCAATCTCATGGATTGCCTCTATAAGTTCTATAAGACTTATATTCTCAAGGTCTGTTCCATAAGATGATATATGAATTCCTGTAAGAACAACCTCCTTAACACCTGTAGCTGCAAGCGTCTTAACCTCATTTACTATATCTTCAGGCTTACGGCTTCTTACCCTGCCTCTTACGTATGGTATTATGCAGTAAGAACAGAACTGGTTGCATCCGTCCTGAATCTTAATATACGCTCTTGTGTGTTCCCCTGTCTGGTTAATCTTAAGCGATTCATACTCCTGATACTTGTCATTAATATCAACAAGATAGCTTGTTTTATCCGAACCGCCAAAATAATCATTTAATGCTTCAACAATACTTATCTTCATATTATTGCCAAGAATGATATCAACACATTCATCCTTTTTAACTCCGTCAGGGTCTGCCTGCACATAACAGCCAGCAGCAACAACAACCGCCTCCGGATTCATCTTCTTTGCCTTATGCAGCATCTGTCTTGATTTTCTGTCAGCAATATTAGTCACTGAACATGTATTAATTATATATATATCAGCCTGAACATCTTCACTGAAAGGCACTATCTCATACCCCTCATCCCTAAGCATTATCTCCATTGATTCTGCCTCATAGGAATTAACCTTACAGCCCAGACTGTGTATAGCAACTTTTTTCAATTTAATCCTCATTTCCTGTTAATTTTTGTTACATTTCTTTATTGACATAGGTTTAACAAATAGATATTATAGTTTATAGAAAAACATTTAAGGAGGTATTCTAATGAAAACTGTAAAGATTTCATTAAATTCAATCGACAAAGTAAAATCTTTTGTCAACGATATCACTAAATTCGATGTTGACTTTGATCTTGTTTCTGGCAGATATGTAATTGATGCCAAGTCTATAATGGGTATATTCAGTCTTGATCTTTCTAAGCCAATTGACCTGAACATTCATGCAGACAATGATATTGATACAATCCTTGCCGTATTAAAGCCATACATCGTTGAGTAATGATGTGTAAGAACATATAAACCGCTTTATCTGTTACAGATAAAGCGGTTTTATTTTATTCAATTACAATTTTTTCTGTTGTCTCAATTGCTGTCTTGTAAAGCTCCTCAATAACTCCGTCAAGGTTAGTCTCATGCTGCTTGATAACATTAAGATTAGGCTTGGTTACAGGGTGCTTTGCAACGAATATTGTACAGCAGTCCTCAAATGGCTGTATTGATGTCTCATATGAGCCAATCTTTTCTGATATATCAATAATCTCCTGCTTGTCAAAACCGATAACCGGTCTGAATACAGGCATTGTACACACTTCGTTAGTACAGTAAAGACTTGCCATTGTCTGGCTTGCAACCTGTCCGATACTCTCTCCTGTAACAAGTCCCTGACATCCGCTTGATTTTCCTAAATCTTCAGCAATCTTCATCATATATCTTCTCATAATGATTGTAAGCTCATCATGTGGACATTTCTCATATATAGCCATCTGGATATCTGTGAAATTAACAACATTAAGTGTAATAGGACCTGAATACTTAGATACAATCTTTGCAAGGTCAATTACCTTCTGCTTTGCTCTTTCACTTGTATATGGAGGAGCATGGAAGTATGTTGCTTCAATCTGTACACCTCTTTTGGCAACCATATATCCTGCAACAGGGCTGTCAATACCGCCTGATAATAAAAGCATAGCCTTTCCTGCTGTTCCGATTGGCATTCCGCCAGGACCCGGAACCTCGATAGAGTAAATATTGATTACATCTCCTCTGATTTCTACCTGTAAAAGAACCTCAGGCTTATGCACGTCAACCTTCATCTCTGGGAATGCATCAAGAATTCTTCCACCAAGTTCCATATTAATCTCCATTGAGTTCATTGGATAATTCTTTCTTGTTCTTCTTGCATTAACCTTGAATGTAAGATTCTTATTCTTATATGCCTTATCAAGATAATTGATAACCTGATTAGCAAGGTCATCAAAACCGTTATCTTCAATCTGAACTACAGGACAGATTCCAACTATACCAAATACTCTTGTAAGGCTCTCAATTACCTCATCATAATCATAGTCCGAAAGTGCATTAACATAGATTCTTCCATCTGCTCTTCTTACATCAAATTCTCCCTCAACATCTTTAAGTGAGAACTTAATCTGTCTTACAAGGGCATCCTCAAAGATGAATCTGTTCTTTCCTTTAACGCCTATTTCTCCATACTTTATCAAAAATGCTTTATACATCGTTTTCCGCCTTTCCTTTGCATATCAAGATTTGTGCAAAGCACAAATCTTGTGTGTGAAAATATATTTTCACACAATTATCGTCTTGTGTACTTCCTAAGCATTGGAAGCAGCTGTTTAAGTGTTTCTATTGTGTATTCAAGTTCTTCCTTTGTTGTCTCATAGCAGAAGCTGAACCGAAGTGTAGAATCAAGCAGTTCCTTATCAAGTCCGATTGCAACAAGTGTATTGCTCAGTCCCGGCTTGTTAGATGAGCATGCTGAACCTGATGATACATAGATTCCTTTATCTTCAAGTGAATGAAGAAGCACTTCTGCCCTTACTCCCTTAAAGCTTGCACTTACAATCTGTGGTGCCGAATCCGTACCCTTCTTGCTGTTTACCTGCACATCAGGAAGCTTTTCAAGCTCATCTATGAAGTAATCCTTTAACTCATACAAATGTGCTATCTTGCTTTCAAAGTCATTATTATATATAAGCTTTACGGCAGTTGCAAGCCCTGCTATAGCCGGAACATTTTCAGTTCCTGAACGCATGCCCTTCTGCTGTCCCCCACCATATATAATAGGCTTGATTCTTGTCTTATCATTAATGAATAAGAATCCGCTCCCCTTAGGTCCGTGAATCTTATGTCCACTGACTGATAACAGATCAATTCCAAGCTTCTTAGGATATATCTTATATTTGCCATAAGCCTGAATCGCATCAACATGATATACAATATCAGGATTATAATCTTTAATTATATGTCCGATTTCTTCAATCGGTTCAACTGCACCAATTTCATTATTAACATACATTACTGAAACAAGTATTGTCTCATCATCAAGTGCATCCTTTAGAGCCTCTATATCAACTATTCCATCTTTATCAACTGGAAGATATGTTATTCTGAAGCCTTCTTTTTCAAGGAAATTGAATGGCTCTTTAACTGATGAATGTTCTACAGATGATACTATGCAGTGCATTCCTTTTCTTTTATTAGCCATTGCTGTTCCGATTATTGCCATGTTATTAGATTCTGTTCCACCAGAAGTAAAGAGTATCTCCTTATCCTGACACTTAAGAGTCTTTGCTATTATCTCTTTAGCTTCACGGATATATTTCTCTGCATCAACGCCCTTCATATGCTTTGATGATGGATTACCATAATCTTCTGACATAACCTTTACTGCTGTTTCTACTACCTCTGCTGCACATTTCGTTGTAGCAGAATTATCAAGATATGCTTCCATATTGCCTCTTTTCCGCTTATTCTTCCATATTATACATAAGCACTGACAACAGCATCATTCCCGCTGTCTCAGTTCTTAATATTCTCTTACCTAGTGTAATTATCTCACAGCCTGCATTTACAGCTTCGTCAAGCTCTGACCTGTCGAATCCGCCCTCAGGGCCTATGAATATTCCAACAGATTCTCCATGTCCGATTTCTTCAATCACTTTTCTGGTCTTTTCCATGCCTTCTGCGCACTCATATGGCAGTAAAAGCTTATCTAGCTTTCCTGCATACTCAAGTGCCTGCTTAAATGTCATAACTTCTGTCACTTCAGGCTGGATACTTCTCTTGCTTTGCTTGGCTGCACTTAATGCAATGCCATTCCAGCGTTCGACCTTAGCTTTAGCTTTCTTCGCATCTAGTTTTACAACGCTTCTTTTCATTGCTACAGGAACAACACTGTATGCTCCGAGTTCTACAGCCTTCTGTATTATAAATTCCATTTTGTCAGCCTTAGGCAGTCCCTGAAACAGAATTATTCTTGAAGGCAGTTCTTTTCCCTGCTCGTCCTTGCTTAGTATATCTGCCCTTATATATTCATCTGACATAGAAGCAATGCTGCATTCATAATCAACATTATCTCCGCTGCTTATAAGAAGCTTGTCGCCTTCTTTGAATCTTAATACATTCTTAATATGATTAACATCACTTCCAACTATATCTATATATGAATCATGGATATTCTCATGCTCTGCAAAAAAATGATACATACACTACTTCCTTCTTGCTGTGATATTAACCCACTCGCCATCATGGTTAATCTCAACTATCTCTAACTCAGGATTCTTCTTAAATGCCTCTGCCACCTCATTTTCCTTAGTATCTATAATACCAGAAGTAATAAAGTAAGCGCCGTGCTTCATATGCTCATGTATGCATGTTGAAAGTGGCTCTAATACGTCTGCAAGGATATTGGCACACACAATGTCGTAGCACTCATAGCCACAGGCATCTTTAACAGCTTTATCATCAATGATATTACCCTCAATAACCTCAAGCTGCTTCTTATCTATATTGTTCTGCTCTGCATTTTCCTCTGATGCAATAATTGCATTAGGGTCGAGGTCTGTACCAAATGCATGCTTTGCACCATATTTTAATGCAACTACTGAAAGTATACCGCTTCCACAGCCGACATCTAACACTTCATCACCATCTTTAACATACTTCTGAAGCTGCTTTATAACCATTCTTGTAGTCTCATGTGAACCTGTTCCGAAAGCTGTTCCCGGGTCAATGCTAAGTACAGCATGCCCCTTCATCTCCTCTGTCTCCGGCTCCCATGTAGGCTTAATGAATAAGTCTCCTATTGTAAATGTATGCCAGTACTGCTTCCAGTTATTAATCCAGTCCTTATCCTCTGTCTCTGATTCTGTGATTGTACCCTCACCAATATCAATAAACATTCTTAAATCTTCAAGTTCTGCCTTAACCTTTTCAAGCATTGAGCCATCATCTTCTTCACTGTCAATGTAGAAATTAACCTTAGCTCTGCCATCATCAGGTGGAAGGTCAGGAATGAAATCTACAAACATTGACTTAGCCTCTTCCTTAGTAAGCTGTACATTATCCTCAATTTCGATACCTTCAATTCCTATATCATTAAGCGCGCTGCTTATCATATCAACTGCATCTGTAGTTGTCTGGATTGAATATTTATTCCACTTCATATTATTGTCCTTTCGTTAACACAAACATTTTACATCTGTAAAAATGCTTCATATCCCTTTAATGTCTCATATAGGTCAGCCTTGCTTATTACCTCGTATGGTGCATGCATATTCTGTACAGCAATTCCACTGTCGATTACATTCATATCAAGATTAGCTAAGATATATGCAATTGTTCCGCCACCGCCTGCATCTACCTTTCCAAGCTCTGCCATCTGGAAATACACATCTGCATCATCCATAACTTTTCTTAACTTTCCAATGAATTCAGCCGAAGCATCATTAGAACCACTCTTTCCTCTTGAACCTGTGTACTTGTTAAATACCATACCTTTTCCAAAGAAAGCTGCATTTTTCTTTTCAAATACTGATGCATAGTTAGGATCATATGCTGCACTTACATCTGATGATAACATGTAAGAATTAGCAAGTGCTCTTCTTAACTTAAGTTCTGAATAGTCACCACATCTGTCCATAACCTCTGCAACCATATTTTCAAAGAATCTTGAATGCATACCTGTTGCGCCGACGCTTCCTATCTCCTCTTTATCTACAAGAATACATACGCCTGTTCTTGTAACCTGTGGTGTGTTAAGAAGTGCCACAAGTGAAGGATAAGCACACACTCTGTCATCATGGCCATATCCCATAATCATGCTTCTGTCCAGACCATAATCTCTTGCAGGTCCTGCCGGAACAGCCTCAAGCTCTGCTGATAAGAAATCTTCCTCTTCAATCCCATATTTTTCTTTAAGAATTGCAAGAATATTCTTCTTAACTGCTTCCTTTTCTTCCTTATCCTCATCTGTATTATCACTGTCTGATGCTGCCGGCATGCTTCCTATAAGGATATCAAGGTCCTCGCCCTCAACCACCGAGCTTCCTTTCTTTTCCATCTGTTTAGCAGCCAGGTGTATAAGAAGGTCTGATACTCCGACAACCGCATCGCAAACGTCTTCTCCGATTACAACTTCAACACATTCGCCATTCTTTAATGCAACAACACCATGAAGTGCAAGAGGAATTGCTACCCACTGGTATTTCTTGATTCCTCCATAATAATGTGTATCAAGAAGAACCAGGTCTGAATCTTCATACATAGGATTCTGCTTGATATCAAGTCTTGGTGAATCAATATGTGCCCCAAGTATATTCATACCAGTGCTTATCGGTTCACTTCCAATATTAAAAAGCACTATTGCCTTCTTCATATTAACAGCATATACCTTATCACCTGCTTTAAGTGTCTCATTAGCTGCTATTATCTCCTGTAAATCTCTGTATCCGGCTTTCTTTGCCAGTTCTACAGCCTTTTTTACACATTCTCTTTCTGTCTTACACTCAGATATAAAAGTCTTATATTCATCTGCAAATGTGAATACATTGTTCTTATCTTCGTCTGAATATTTCTTCCATGCATTCTTTCTTTCCATAATGTCAACTTCCTTTCTATATTCCTAATGTTATCTGACCATCAGAATCTTCCTGATTATCTGCATCAAAGCTTTCGCTTGCAAGCTCTAACTCTGCCTCTTCCTTATATTGTTCAACCATATCTTCACTGATTGTTGGAAGCTCATCTATCGACTGTACTCCAAATGACCTTAAGAAATCCTCTGTTGTTCCAAAAAGCATTGGTCTTCCCGGTGCATCAAGTCTTCCAACTTCCTTCACAAGACCGAGCTCAACAAGCTTGCTTACTGCTCTGTCTGAATTAACACCTCTGATATTCTCTATCTCTATCTTAGTTACAGGCTGCTTATATGCTATTATCGACAATGTCTCTAATGCCGCGTCTGTCAATGTATATCTTCTTGGCTGGCTGCACACTCTTATTAGTGCATCATAATATTCCTGCTTGGTACACAGCTGGAAGCTGTTCTCAAGCTCAATGATTCTTATTCCCCTGTTCTCTGATTCATATTTATCCATAAGATTGTGTACTATCTTAACAGTTGTATCCACATCCTGTTCTATGGCATCTGCAAGCTTACCTGCTTCCACAGAATCACCCATAGTAAAAAGCACAGCCTCAATTATGCCTTCCATCTGTTCTAAACTCATCATTCTACTCCTCTGTTATATCTTCAATAAGCTCAGGATCCCTGACAACCCTTATGAATATATCATCCTCTGGGCATTCCTGCTTAACCTCAACAAATCCAGTCTTAATAAGCTCTAACACAACTAAAAATGTTACTATAACAGCAACCTTTGACGGATTATTCCATAAAAGCTCTCTGAAACTAAAATCTTCATGCTCCATCATAAATGCTTTAATATCCACAAGCTTTTCACTCATGGTAACTTCTTCTTTCTCAATCTTTCCAAACTTGCTTCGTACAGGATCTATCTTATCTTCCTTACGTTTACAAACATCAGCAAATATTCTGTTAAGACGCATAAGTGTTGTATCACCAATAACCTCTGTAAGATCAACCGGCGGTGTATATGCTGCAACCGCCTCCGGAATACTCTGCTTCTTATAATAGGTTCTCTCTGCATCTGTATGCTTGTCCTTTAATTCTTGTGCCATAGCCTTATACAGCTTGTACTCTAACAGCTTTTCAACAAGCTCTGCTCTTGGATCTTCCTCATTGCCTTCCTCATCCACTTCCTTAGGAAGTAACATTCTTGACTTAATATCAAGAAGAGTTGCCGCCATTACAAGGAACTCACTTACCACATTAAGATCTTCCTTCTTTAGCTGCTCAACATATTCCATATACTGTTCTGTAATCATTGCAATCGGAATATCATATATATTAACTTTATTCTTATCTATCAAATGTAAAAGAAGATCTAAAGGTCCTTCAAACACCTGAAGCTTAACACTTATTCCCATATCTGCCTCGCTATATTTACTGTGCATAATTACACATATCACATTTTACATAAAATAACTGCTGTTTGCAAGTAATTGCTAAATTCTATAAAATAACATATAATATCTTGAAAACATTCAATTAAGGATTAAGGTATAAGAATGCTCAATTTAATATTATTAATCAAAAGAATTGTCACTAAAATATCTGAAGACCGCATCGGCGACTACGCATCCTCAGCATGTTACTATCTCATGCTGAGTTTTTTCCCGTTTTTTATTGGTCTTTTAAGTCTTATAAAGTTTCTGCCAGTTTCCAAGGCAGACCTTTTAAAAATCATATACGGCGTTCTTCCAACTCAGCTGCAGCCTATTGTCCGGGCAATGCTCACTGATATATATGACAATTCAACAACTGCATTAACCCTCATTACTGCAATTGCTATCATATGGGCTGCCGGTAAAGGTTTCATGGCTATTGTCCGTGGATTAAAACAGATATACAGAAAAGATAACCAGAAGAACTGGCTTTTCCAGAGAATAAGAGCAAGTATCTATGCCCTTATATTTATGATTCTTATTATTGCCAGCCTTATACTTATGGTATTTGGTAACAATATTATGAACTTCACTATGAAATATATACCACAGCTTACTAATGTAGTCGTGATATTCAGAGGAATATTTAACAGTAAACATTTTCTCTTTCCAAGTATATTCACACTCTTCTTTACTATAGCATTCTCACTTGTATCAAGAAGAGGAAAAAAGTTCTATAAAGAGATTCCTGGAGCTTTCTTTTCTGCTTTGGGATGGTATCTTTTTACAGCTCTATATTCTCTTTATGTTGGCCACTCACCGAACTTTTCATACATGTACGGTAGTCTTGCTACTATTATCATAGCACTTATATGGATGTATGCCTGTATGATTATAATATTCATAGGTGCAGAGATTAACTACTTCATTAATGATGAAAAAATATTCAAACATTATCTTGGGAAGAAATCAAAGTAAGCGTAGTCCCTCTGTAGAAGAATTCCAGAATCTGCGCGTAAGTCATGGATTCTGCCATTTTATTGGCAGCATTCTGACTCATTCCGATTCCATGTCCGTAGCCACCTCCTGTTATCTTAAATCCTGTAAGCTTCTTTCCCTCCGTCACCTTCTCAAACACACAGAATGTACTTGGCAGATTAGCATATCTTGTCGTTCCTGACTTAGTGTTCATATCCACATTTGCATTGCCAAATGCTGCCCTAATCGCTGATTCACTGTCTATCACTGTCTCGCCTTTATCACCTGTAACCTTAACTTTTACTGCCGCTCCTCCATTAACACGCTCAAGTACTTCAATATCTTTTATGTTTCCTACATTCTTCCCTGTAGAACGTGCAAATCCTTCACTTATCTCTTTAACAGATTCCTCCATGCTCCATCTGTACAAGGTGCAGTCGTAATCATAATCAGCCTCATTTTCACCTTTTATAAATGTATTAAACTCCGATTCTACTGTCAGTGTAAGTCCTCTGTCCACTCCACCCACACACTCCGCAACAAAATACGGATAGTTTTCTGTTGTATTGCCCCAAAGTGTAACGTCTGTTGTGCTTCCACATGAGGTTGAATAGTAATATGTCTTAACAACTTCTCCGTTATATGATAGCACCTGTCCCGCTGTCTCATCTACTGCAGTATCTGTTGATTCTGCCCGCGGTGAGTTATTATATACCTGAAACTGTATTGAGTCATCAATATGCGCTCCATAAGCACTATAATAGTTATTAGAGAGTTCCGTATAAGCATAGCTTCTTGCACATACAGCCTGACATTTCAGTGCTTCAAGATTAAACCCTGACGGCATCTCGCTAGGAACAACTTTTTTAAGATAATCTTCTATCCCCACTTCATTTACAACAACAATTCCCTCATCATACAGTGAAACTTCAATAGTTCCGCCATATGAAGGTGTTCCTATGCCTCTGTTTACTGACTGGAACTGTATCTCACCTGATTTAGGAATTAGTTTTATTCTGCCCTCATTAAAGTCTTCTGTATCCGGATTAAACACAACCGTCTCCCCGGGTGCCGTCTCATAAGATTCTTCACCAGTCTCAACTATCATTCCTGAATCAGCACAAAAAACTGCTTCATTAAAAAATATATCTCTGAATCCGCTTGTCTTGATAATTACTCTTATATTGTCAGCCTGCAAAGGTTTATTCTTAATAGCACCACAGACTTCTCCATCCGCAACAATAAAATCCTGTAATGCATAACCGACAATTATACTGCTGTAATTACTTATCAATGAGTTTTCTTTTTCATACATAATAAAGTCCTCATCCAGCTTAACAGAACCATAACCTTCAATTTCAACGCTGTCTTGTGAAACTGACAGCACCTTTCCACTTACAACATCCGTCTTGGTATTAACTCCAACAATCTTTCCATCCTCAACGGTAATATCACATAAACACCCGGTTACATCTTCTGCTATCTTTCCACTATTGAATTTCTTTATATTACCATACATATTAGCAGTTATCGTGTTGTCTTCTATATTAGTTACATATACATTTTTATAAATATTGATTTCTGACGATGTGTCCTGATATCTTGATTTAATCATATGTGACATATATATACATGCTGATGACATAAAAATCACCAGTGCAGAATAGGCTAAGAATATTATTTTTGTTCTCTGTTTCATATACTATTCTCCATACTAAATTAAGTGTCCTTGTTCAGACAAGCTCTTGATAGTATATGCTGAGAATTGAAGTTTTAGAACTAGGTATGCTCATCGTTTTTCGCGCAAAAAGCTTATATGCCAGAACTAAGTTCTGGCATTGTCGCGTTGCTCCTCGAATATAAAATCATAAAAAGCGACGCATGCAAGCATGGCCGCTTTTATAATTTTATATTCTCATCGCTTTTCGCGCAAAAAACAGGCTGTCACATATGTGACAGCCTATTAATAATATCCCAAAACGCCGCTCCCCACGCTTTCGACTCCTAGCGAAGCTAGGTGGGCAACCGCATCCAGACCGCTGCCTTCCACTGACTAAGGAGGCTTGACATTGGAATGGAGATATAGGAATCCCGTCGATGAAATGTAGGATCAAAATAATGTGGTTTTGCGAACGTCCCAGGAAATATTCAATTGATACGTAATCTGTACCGATGTATTGATTATACATCTTCTTTACTGATTACACAATATTATATGTCAAAAAAATTCAAATATACCTGCGAATGAATTCAATTCAGACGCAGGTATATAATCATAATTCAAACTCTGTAATGATTGAAAATTAAAGCTGTGGACCAGCAGCAACTAAAGCCTTACCAGCTTCGTTACCTGTGTACTTAACAAAGTTCTTATTGAATCTTGCAGCAAGATCCTTAGCCTTAGTCTCCCACTCAGAAGCATCAGCATATGTATCTCTTGGATCAAGGATTGCTGGATCTACTCCTGGAAGCTCTGTAGGAACTTCAAAGTTGAACATAGGAATCTTCTTTGTTGGAGCTGTATTAATAGCACCTGAAAGGATAGCATCAATGATACCACGAGTATCCTTAATAGAGATTCTCTTACCTGTTCCATTCCATCCTGTGTTAACTAAGTAAGCCTTAGCTCCACTCTTTTCCATCTTCTTAACAAGCTCTGCTGCATACTTTGTAGGATGAAGCTCAAGGAATGCCTGTCCGAAGCAAGCTGAGAATGTAGGTGTAGGCTCTGTGATTCCTCTCTCTGTACCAGCAAGCTTAGCAGTAAATCCTGAAAGGAAGTAGTACTGTGTCTGCTCTGGTGTAAGAATAGATACTGGAGGAAGTACTCCGAAAGCATCTGCTGAAAGGAAGATTACATTCTTAGCTGCTGGAGCTGAAGAAATTGGTCTTACTATATTCTCAATATGATTGATTGGGTAAGATACACGAGTATTCTCTGTTACGCTCTTATCTGCGAAATCAATCTTTCCATTCTCATCAAGTGTAACGTTCTCAAGAAGAGCGTTTCTCTTAATTGCATTGTAGATATCTGGCTCTGATTCCTTATCAAGGTTGATAACCTTAGCGTAGCATCCACCTTCGAAGTTGAATACGCCATTGTCATCCCAACCATGCTCATCATCACCGATAAGGAGTCTCTTAGGATCTGTTGAAAGTGTTGTCTTACCTGTTCCTGAAAGACCAAAGAAGATTGCTGTATTCTCTCCGTTCTTATCTGTGTTAGCTGAGCAGTGCATTGAAGCAATACCCTTTAATGGAAGGTAGTAGTTCATCATAGAGAACATACCCTTCTTCATCTCTCCACCATACCATGTATTAATGATTACCTGCTCATGGCTTGTAATGTTGAATGCAACACATGTCTCTGAGTTAAGGCCTAATTCAGCATAGTTCTCAACCTTAGCCTTAGAAGCATTATATACAACGAAATCTGGCTCGAAGTTCTCAAGTTCTTCTGCTGTTGGCTTAATGAACATATTAGTTACAAAATGTGCCTGCCAAGCAACTTCAACGATGAAACGAACTGCCATTCTTGTGTCCTTGTTAGCTCCACAAAATGCATCAACTACGAAAAGTTTCTTATTAGAAAGCTCTGCCTTAGCGATGTCCTTAACCTTAGCCCATACATCTTCTGACATTGGGTGGTTATCGTTCTTATACTCATCTGATGTCCACCATACAGTGTCCTTAGAGTTCTCATCAACAACAATGTACTTGTCTTTAGGAGAACGACCTGTATAGATACCTGTCATAACATCAACAGCTCCAAGTTCGCTTTCCTTACCAACTTCATAACCTTCGTTAGTAGACTTAGTCTCTTCCTCGAATAATAATTCATAAGAAGGATTGTAGACGATCTCTGTAGCACCTGTGATGCCATACTTGCTTAAATCGATTTTTGCCATCTTACATAAACCTCTTTTCTTATAATTTCTTGTAAATTATTACAAAATTCTTTTTAATTCTATACCATGCCCTAATTAAAATCAATAAAAAATTGTTAAATTTTTCTCGAAATCGTGTATATATTAATTTTATTAATCAGTTATTCTTTAGGAACCGTCTTTTCGTACTTGATATCTTCAATTGTTTCACTTGAAAGCCTGATAGCCTCAAGTACCACATTTTCTGCAACTCCCATGTTCTTTGCTACTTCTTCCACCGTAGGTTTTCTTCCTAATTCTTCTTTAAGTCTTATTCCCCAGTCATTTACAAGATTGACTTTATTGAGAATTTTTCCCGAAACCATATTAACATCCGTCTGTTCATCTATAAGCATATTAAGACTGCCTTCAATAAGCTCCTTAACTGCTTCGTCAATTCCTTTAAGCACATTAAGAAGGTCTTCCTGTCCACCTTCTTTAATCTTATCCTTCCACTCATAATTATTAAGCCATTCCTGCTGTCCTATATATGCTGTCATAGCCAGATTGGCCTCCTGTACAAGGTCACATGCAAGAACTCCCTTTCCTCTGAATGGTTCTATCCATGACGCAATCTTTTCAAGATAACTTTCTGTAAGCAGTTTTAGTGATTCTTTATCATTATCCTCAACTATGTTCATAAGAAGATATGATCTTGTAACATCTGTCATAGGCTGTATTCCTGATATATCCTGAAGATATATTTTCAGATACTTCTCATCCTCTTCATAATCAAGATGACTTACAATATCATCCGCAACCTTCTTATCTTCCTGTTCTTCCTTAGAAATATGTTGTCCTGACTCATCAATATTATCATCTGAGGCACTTTCCATCAGCTTTAGGAATTCATTATCTACGCTGTCTTCACCCTGTATCTTAATTCCATTAGCCATCAGATATCCTGAAATCATCTGGAATTTGGCATCATCTAATGCCATATCTTTAAAAAAGCTGTGTACATCCTCTCTTGTAACAATATTGCCATTAACCTTGGCATATTCTTTAATGCTTCCAACAGCCTCCATAAATGCTGCCTGGGAATCTTTATTTTCAGCCATATTATCTAACCTCTTTCAACTTAATTCGTTCTGTATAATATAACACATAAGTACGCATTTGGTAAATGTATTATTTCAGTATACACATTTGACAAAAGCAGACCCACAGCTTATAGTTTATATAGAATATAAGAAAAGAGGAGATTTCATAATGAGAATCGCATTAATTAATGAAAACAGCCAGGCTGCAAAGAACGAGATGATTTATGCATCACTTAAGAAGGTTGCAGAAAGCAAGGGACATACAGTTGATAATTATGGTATGTACTCAGCTGATGATAAAGCACAGCTTACATATGTACAGAACGGTATCCTTGCTGCTATTCTTTTAAACAGCGGTGCTGCTGACTTTGTTGTAACAGGCTGCGGTACTGGTGAAGGTGCTATGTTAGCACTTAACTCTTTCCCTGGAGTTCTCTGTGGACATGTTGTTGATCCTTCAGACGCTTATATGTTCATGCAGATTAACGATGGTAACGCTATTGCTCTTCCATTTGCAAAGGGCTTCGGATGGGGTGCAGAACTTAACCTCACATACATCTTTGAAAAGCTTTTCGAGGGTGAACCAGGTGGCGGATATCCTAAAGAAAGAGTTGTTCCTGAACAGAGAAACAAGAAGATTCTTGATGGCGTAAGAGCAGTTACTCTTAAGCAGGATCTCGTAGAAGTTCTTAAGGAGCTTGATCAGGATCTCGTTAAGGGTGCTGTTGCAGGTGAGAAGTTTGAAGAGCTTTTCTTTGCTAACTGCAAGGATGAGAAGATTGCTGAGTATGTTAAGACTCTCAGATAATTAATTCTGCATTGTACTTAAAAAGGTGTCTCCGTTAATCCGGAGACACCTTTTTCTTTTACTTATTATGCTGCTTTCTGTATAAGACCAGCTTTGGTTATTGCATATCTTACTGTCTTTCCAAGAAGTGTTGCAATAACTATCTTGACAATATCAAATCCGATAAATGGATATACACATACTGTAAGTGCATATGTGACTGAACATTTCATAAGGTATACAAACCATACCGTACCAAATGCATATGCAACAGCAGTTCCAACTACCCAGCCTAACATTGTAAGAAAAATATTTCTGTGTGAAAGCTCAATCACAGCTCCTCCAATAAGTGCCATGAATATGAAACCTATAAGATATCCTCCTGTTGGTCCAAGAAGCTTTCCTAATCCACCAGCAAATCCTGAAAATACAGGAAGTCCTACAGCACCAAGCAGCAGATATATTCCATAGCTTCCTGTTCCTGCCCATATGCCCAGTACAAATACTGTGAAATAAATCACAAGATTAGTAAGAGATATTGGAATCTGACCAATTGGAACTGAAAGTGGTCCAAGAATACATGTAACTGCTGCCATCATAGCCATAAATGTCAGCTGATAAATAGTAACCTTTTTGCTTTTCATAATTAAAGTCCTCTTTTCAAATGTAGTAATACAACATTTGTTATTGTACACACTTGAAAAGTAATTGTCAACCCGTTATTAATTTAGGTTGACATTAGGTTAACATTACATTTTACAATGCTATTGTAATATATACTGTATCATTCCCGGTCCCAGTTCTGGTGTCGGTCTTGCGATAAATCCATGCTTTTCATAGAATATCTCTCTGCCCTTGGCACACATCAGACAAAGCATCATTCTTGTGCCTTCCTGAGTAATTCCTTTGACATAAGCTATTATATGTTCTATAAGCATGCTTCCTATGTGCTTACTCTGATATTCCGGTATTATTATTAAATCCTGGATATAGCTTATTACAGCCATATCTCCAACTACTCTGCCCATTCCTATAGGCTTGTCATCATCATATACTGTGAATACTTTCACACTGTTATCCAATGCTCTCTGAGCCTGATTTTCATCTAACTTAATCCAGCCAACCTGTTTTCTTAATGAAAGATATATATCAACATCTCTCATATCTTCTACTATTCTTATCATAATCTCTATTTCCTACAATTTTTTTAACGAATGGAATTATACTCGCTTTATTTATTAATGTCCAGTGTGCTATAATAGCAAAAAATAGGAGGTATGCATTTTTATGATTACGGTAGCTAAAGACAATTCTGGTGATTTTGATTCAATACAGAAAGCAGTTGATTCTGTTTCTGATAATAACAACGAAACTATATTTATCAAAAAAGGAATATATAAAGAACGTATTGAAATCCGGAAAAATAATATTACCTTAATTGGTGAAGATACAGATGAAACTATTATTACTGAGGGCTTCTATGCAAGAATGATTATGCCTGACGGCTCTAAGCGTGGAACTTTCCGTTCCTATACATTTCTTGTATATGCCGATAATTTCTCTGCAAGCAATATAACATTCGAAAACAGCGCCGGATTTGGTGATAATGTCGGTCAGGCAATAGCTGTATACGCTGAAGGTGACAACATCACATTTAAGCACTGTAAAATTCTCGGTCATCAGGACACTTTATTTACCGGTCCGCTGCCTCTTAAAGAAAAACAACCAGGTGGTTTTACAGGTCCAACAATAGACGGTGAAAGAAAGCTCGTTCACCAGTTATATGAAGACTGCTTTATATGTGGTGAAATTGATTTTATTTTCGGAAGTGCCACAGCTTATTTTAAAAACTGCACACTTTTTGCATTAAACCGGAATGAACCCATCAACTCTTATTATACTGCACCTTCAACATATGAAGGTCAGGCTTTCGGTTATGTATTTGATAATTGCACATTTACAGGAAACTGTCCGCCTAAAAGCGTTGCTTTAAGCAGACCTTGGAGAATTCATGCCAAGGTTGTTCTTCTTAACTGTGAATATTCCGACCAGATTATTGATGAGGGCTTCACTGACTGGAATAAGCCTGAATCACATGAAACTGTATATTATGCTGAATATAATGGACATGGCGATGGATATAAGCCTGAAAAAAGAGCAGCCTATGTTCATCAGTTAGATGAAGCACAAGCTGCCTTTTACAACATTGAAAATGTTATGCATTCTTAATTGATTGTTAATGAACCAAGCGATGTTCCTGATGATGTTGCCGACATAACCAAACCGGCTAATGAATTGGCATCGCTTTCTTTTACCTGAAATAATACAACTACTTCTTTACTCTCTCCTGCCGCAAGTGAAACATTCTTAAGTGTTGTAATATCATTCTTAAGCATTGAAGCATAATTGCTTACAGCTGTTGAGCCGGCTGTGAGCTTTAATACAACACCACCTGATGATGTAAGATTAACTGTTGAACCACTTGTATTAGTAAGTGTCATCTCAACAGCAACAACCTTACAGCCCGTCTGTGACGGCACTGAAACCACATAATTCTCTGCCGGATACTGATTTCCCACAGTATAATCCTTATATGTAAGTGTCACACCATTAAATCCAAGTGCAGTTGGCAGCCCTGTTAATAAATCTGCTGATGCGTTCGCTGAATTACCTGACGCCTTAGTAGTCTGTATTGTATTATTATGTCCTGTAGTTGCAGACTGTGTCTGTGACGGTTTCTGTATACCAGACGAACTTGTTGTACCTCCACCATTCTGTGCTGAATTAAGCTTCTGATACTTCCATTCATTTTCATATGAATACTTAAGAAGCGTTCCTGCTATATACTCAGCAACCAGATCATTATCTTCATTGGTTAATGTTACATCATCTTTGCCACAACCTGTGAGTGCAGATATACACAAAAGCACAAGCAGACCTGTTATAACTTTTTTCATATATATTTCCTCAATTTTCCTTTATAATTATTATCACCGTTCATGATGAATATACCAATTATTCTCATACACTGATAACAATTATATCATATTATGATTTACAATCAAGATTAAACCAGAATTCTACACCATCAGATACATTTCTGACACCATATTCCTGCCCCATTGAATCCATAATAGCCTTTACAATAGACAGTCCTATTCCATTACCTCCATATTCTCTTGTTCTCGCTTTATCAGTCTTGTAGAACTTCTCCCATATTCTTTCAAGATCTTCATCAGCAATATTCTTTCCACTATTATATACAGTAACGGTAATAGTTCCTCCATTCTCTGATTTTTCAGTTCTCACCTCAATTGCACGCTTTCCATCACAGTGATTAAGTGCATTAGATATATAATTAGTAAGCACTTCCTCTGTCTTGTATTCATCAGCCCACACAAAATTATGCTCATTACGGTTATCAAATACTATACTCATATTCTTTTGTCCCGCTCTTATTGCATTGGCATCTGCTACAGAAGCAATAAGCTCATTAATATCAAATCTCTCCATCTCAGGCTCATCATTTCCGAATTCAATCTGATTAAGTGTAAGAAGTCTCTTAACCATTGTATTCATCTTGTTTGCCTCGTCCATAATAACATCACAGTAAAATTCCATGCTTTCAGGATCATCTGTTATGCCTTCCTTAAGACCCTCTGCATATCCTTGTATAAGTGCAATAGGAGTCTTTAACTCATGAGATACATTTGAAAGAAAATCTGTTCTCATTATCTCGAGCTTTTCTTTTTTATCAATATCTTTCTTAAGTTCAAGGTTAGCCTTCTTAAGCTCTGCAATATTTTGTTCAAGCTTCTCAGACATATTGTTCATGCTCTTTCCAAGCAGACCAATCTCTCCCTTATCACTCCCCTCATATCTTGCATTGAAATCCATCTCTGACATCTTCTCAGCAATATTAGAAAGCTGCTTAATCGGTCTGGTAATATATGTTGATACTACAAATGCTGCAATTATACCAACAGCAAGAATTGCTCCTCCAACATACTTAATAAGAGTTGTCGATATATTTACATTATCTTTTATTCCCTGGATAGGAGTTCTTAATATAATTGAATATCCATTGTCAAGTGTACCCCATATCTCAAGATAGTAATCTCCAAGCCTTTCATCATACACCTTCTGTAACGTGTAATTATCATTGGAACTTATGATTGTCCTGTTCTCAACAAGTGATGTACCTGACATATCAATAATATCTTCCAGACGCTTTCTATGCTCCTTCTTATCATCCTTGTCTGCCGGGTTATCTGAATCATCTTCCTGATCTTTAGGTTCCGGTGCTTTATCCTGTGAGCCATTATTCTTAAAAATATCTCCATTAAATATACTCATACGAAGACGTTCCATCATTGAATCATCTCCCTGAGTACTTACATATATGGTACACCAGCTGCTGTCAACTACAAGCACAGATATTCCCTTTGCTGTAGATATATTCTCCATATCAGCACACATAGTATCTTTATCTATCTGTAAATCAGTATATTTCTGCATGATTTCATTAACATTCTCATAAGAATTAATCATGCTCTTCTGCTTACGGTTCATATACACTTTCTCTGAAAAAATGCTGTTAAACCCAATAAGCATTGCCACAAGACATGTAACAGTAACTACCAGAAGAAGTGTAATCTTAAACTTAATTGAATGTATCTTCATCTTTAATTGCCTTCCTTATACGCAGAATCAGTCAACAATGAACTTGTAGCCCATACCCCAGATTGTCTTGATGTAATCGCCCTTATCCCCCATCTTCTTTCTTAATTTCTTAACATGGGTATCTATAGTTCTTGCATCACCATAGTAATCATAATTCCATACATTGTTAAGAATCTTCTCTCTTGACAACGCAAGCCCTTTATTCTCAACAAAATAAGTAAGCAGTTCAAACTCCTTATAGCTTAACTCTATCTCTTCACCATCAATCTTAACGATATGTGCCGCTTTATCTATAGTAATTCCGCCAATCTCAATTATCTCGTTGCTGTCAACACCATATGCTCGTCTTATAATTGCATCAACTCTGGCTGTAAGTATCTTAGGTGAAAATGGCTTGGCTATATATTCGTCAGCTCCACATTCAAAACCTTGTAGTTCATCCATCTCCTCACCCTTTGCTGTAAGCATTATAATAGGAACTTTAGAATCCTTTCTTATCTGCCTGCACACTTCCCAGCCATCCATTCTTGGCATCATAACATCAAGAATTATAAGTGCAATATCTTTGTTCTCCATAAATGTATCTACAGCTTCTACACCATCAGCCGCCTCTATAACAGCATAGCCTTTTCTTGTCAGAAAATCACTTACAAGCTTTCTCATTCTGCTTTCATCATCTACTACTAAAATCTTCATCTTATCCATATGTAGTCCTCACTTTCACGGTGAATTAATTATCTATATACTATCTGATAAATATGTTTAAAATGTGTACTCTGTTCATATATTTATATTATGACTACTTTGTTGACTGCTGTGATGATGATTTTAAAGACTGCTTTGATTCAAGCTCCGCTTCCCTTGAATTAAGCTCTTTCTCTTTTTCCTTTAACTTGGCTTCCTTAGATTCAAGCTCTGTCTGCCATGAAGAATACTTATTCTGTACATTCACTTCATAATTAATGACATTAGAATTAGAACCTGTCTTAAGGATAAAAAACATTGCAATTAACGCAATAACAAGAAACGCATTTACAATCATAATTCTCATATAATTGTTCTTGTACTTTGCCACCTGAATTGAGAGAGTATGCAGCTCACTTCTATGCTCATTTCTTTCACGTCTTCTGTCAATCGCAATCTGTGTTTCACTCTTTACCGGAATCGGCTTAATCTTATCATCTGGAATATCTGGTGAATTATACAGAAACTGCTGTAAATTCTTGAGATAATTAAGCCCAATGGATGTATAAAATAACTGTCTATCAATTATCTTATTATACAACACATACACCTGTTTCGGATCTTTACTGTCCGTCTTTCCAGACAGATACTTAATAGCATTCATCTCATCTTTTGCTTCCTGCGCTTCCTGCTTCGTCTTAAAAGTATATCCACCGACAACAAAGCCTTTTTCCTTATTATTAACATTTTTATTATCGCTCATAAACTCCACTTCCCACGCACATTTTTGTTAATTGTAACATTAATTCTCATTATCTACAAACCAAACATCTCCCGGCATATCTTTTTACCGCTTTCCGTCTTAAAAATGTTATTATATGCTTTCAATGCTGCATCCTTTGTAAGATTATCATCGCATATGTTAACCAAGAAATCTGCCTCAACAAGTATCTGATAATCTATCCCGTCTATTTTGTTATAAGTATGGTGATGTCCTATCAGATACTGCACTCTTTCTGATACTTCACTGTCAAAGCCAAGCCTTTCAAGAAGTTCTGCGGCAATAGCCGGGCCTTCTTTTTCCTGTAGTTTTCCTCCGCACTCACCATATTTTTCTTCACATATATGAATCCCGATATCATGTGTAAGCGCCGCTGTTTCAATTATAAAAAGACATTGGTCATCAACATTTTCCATCTGTGCAATCAGCTTTGCATAGCTGTGAACCTTGCAAAAATGCTGTATTCTTTTAGCGTCTCCTTTATATAATTCAATCATTGCCATATGAAGTCTGTTAATCATAGTGTCTCCTTTTAATAGCCAAGTGTGTCATTTACAAGTATTACATGTATTCTTCCGATATGGCGTGAATATCTTGTAATCAGGAACTGGCAGCATAATGTGTCTGGTGATTTGCAGTCAAAGCATTTTCCGGTTGTCTTGCATGGTGTTTTGACATCAAAATTCTGTGCATTAGTTGGTGCAGCTATATTTCTTGCACGCTTCATTGCCGAATCGAGGTCTGAACAGACTTTATTCATTCCAACTATGAAGATTACCTTCTTTGGTCCCTGCGCTATGCATGAAACACGGTTAGAATTGCCATCAATATTGACAAGTATTCCATCACTTGTCATCGCATTTGCACTTGATAAGAACACATCAGCGTCATATGAAGCCAGAAGTCCCTCTCTTGGAGTCATCTTTGAACGGTCTATATAATTGTAATTGCCCTCCTTCAAAGCCTCCACAAGTCCAATCTCCTGTGCACTGTGACAGCCGCCCATAGCAATTGTACTTTCCTCATCAATTAACTCCAGAGCCTGCTTTAAAGCAGCTTCTTTATCCTCTGCATAATATCCTGACATATTTCGTGACTGTAAACCCTTAATTACAGTCTGTGCCAGTACTTCGTTTCTTTTCTTTACATTTTCGTCCATGCTTGTATCCTCCAGCCTATGTAAATATTTAGTATGCCTATTATAGCACAAATCCTTTTACTTCCTTTATGCTTCATAACAAAATAAATATAGTTCTTATGAGTTATCCATAACATTTTCTATATAAAATTTAAGGAAATCATGTATCTCCATATTATATTCTTTCTCAAATCTTTTTCTAACATTTCTTTCCAGCTCCAAGCTTTCGCGAAATGAATCTTCATAATATCTGACCATGCTTTCAACTACATTCTGACAAAATGGTGTTCTGTTATGTATACCATTTAATTTTTTATCACCCCAGTTATAACCATATGTAACGCCATACTTTTTTTCTTTGTACAAAATACAATAACTATCGTCACCGCCATCTCTGGTCAATATTGGAGTTATACATCTTGTTAGCGTTAATACAATATCTCTGTTAGCTTCATAAACTCCATAAACAATATTTAAATTATGGCTTTCAATATTGAAATCATCAAATTTTCTGTTACCTATCAATTGTCTTCTCTGAGCATCTGTCAATTCAACCAGACTTAAATCTATGCCTATTTCATCACTATCAATATAATCCTCCTGCCAATCAGCATGTTTATTAGATATCTGCTCACTTTTTTCTTCATCAACCACATTATCCTGAATGAAATCCAACTGTTCAGTATTATCATTGCTGTTTACCCAATCTTTATCTTGTATAAAACACTTAGGATTTTCAGAAATTCTTTGCAGATTAGTAGCAAATAACTGAAGATGTTTTCGCTGAAATTTTAAATCCGTACCAAACTGTCTGTTGACTGCCGACATTTTTACAGATATTTTTCCATACTGTGATTCACCATCAAATTTTATCTCCTTACCACCAAGAACATTTTCAACTTCAACATTTTTTATACTGTCATTCTTTATGATATAACATTTATAAAACTTTCCCCACAAGTCAAACACAGCCACCAGAACATTTTCATCAGTTGTTGCAACAAATGCTTTGCAATCAGATATGGAATGTCCATGGTGCATTATAATATAAGATATCCTGTCTCCATCTGGTTCTTCCATATCAACCAGAATCTCATCTCCGTGTGTAAACTCATCTTGTTTTAAGACTTTAGAAAATGTATCTTTATATAATTGTGTACAAAACACATTTTTAAACCTCATATTCTACCCCTGACTAATATCATAACCCTGCCATATTATTGTATAATTTCTACTTAATACTCATAACAAACTTTTCAAGCTTCTCTTCATTATCCTTTGCAGTATTACTATTGCGGTCTGCTAACGCAACCTGACTTTTTATATTTTTAAGACTTTTTGACAACTGTGCAAGACATCTGTCATTGTCCCCGCCGCCGCTGAATGTAAACACAGCATCTATTTTATCTGCCACGCCGTAATTCTTTATAAATGTGTTGACCGGAGACGCAGGCATTCCTGCCCATACTGGCATACCTAATATAATTTCATCATAATAATCTATGTTATCAGGAACACCTTTTATCTTAGGTCTCCTTCCAAATGTTGACTGCATTCCTCCAACAAGCATCCGTCTCACTGTATTCTTAGGTAATGGCTTAACTAAATCTATCTCAAAGATTTTTGCTCCTAATTTTCTTGCAATAACCTTTGCAGCTTCCTTTGTATTTCCTGATAATGAATAATAAACAACAGCTCTGTTCATAGCTGGCTCCTCCTTACTTATGTGATTGTACTTATTTTACGCTATTGAGTATTGTGTGGCAAGTGTGCACTAGTCAACAAAAAGTAGACATCACTTTATATTT
>ULYD01040136.1_pt1 | contig 138846 bp, 86 predicted proteins | sample 1961831 | NCBI WGS metagenome assembly ULYD01 (sample SAMEA4835854, study PRJEB28245) | human gut metagenome | biome: gut microbiome; material: fecal sample | place: Denmark | collected 2008 | reverse complement strand
CGATATTGCCGGACTGGTGAAAGGCGCCAGCAAAGGTGAAGGACTGGGTAATCAGTTTCTGGGCAACATCCGCGAGTGCGACGCCATCATCCACGTACTGCGCTGCTTCGACAACGGCAATATCGTACACGTGGACGGTAGCGTAGACCCTGTACGCGACAAGGAAATCATCGATACCGAACTCCAGCTGAAAGACCTCGATACGGTGGAAAACCGCATCAAGCGCGTGGAAAAGATAGCCAAAGTAGGTGGAGACAAAATGGCGAAGGTAGAGTACGAACTCCTGCTCCGCTACAAAGACGCGCTGGAACAAGGACAGAGCGCCCGCACCGTAATACCTCAGAACGACGATGAAGAACAGTGCGCCAAGCAGATGTTCCTGCTCACAACGAAACCGGTGCTCTACGTCTGCAACGTGGACGACACCAGCGCCGCCGACGGCAACCAATACGTAGAGCAAGTGCGCGAAGCCATCAAAGGCGAAGACGCCGAGCTCATCATCATCTCCGCACAGACCGAGGCCGACATTGCCGAACTGGAAACTTACGAAGAAAAGCAAATGTTCCTCGAAGACCTCGGCCTGAAAGAAAGCGGCTGCAACAGACTGATTAAAGCCATCTACAGCCTGCTGAACCTCGAAACGTTCATCACCGCCGGCGAAATGGAAGTAAAAGCATGGACCTATCGCAAAGGCTGGAAAGCCCCGCAATGCGCCGGCGTTATCCACACCGACTTTGAGAAAGGTTTTATCCGCGCGGAAGTCATCAAGTACGAAGACTACATCAAATACGGCAGTGAAGCCGCCGTGCGCGAAGCCGGAAAACTAGGTGTGGAAGGCAAGGAATATGTAGTGCAGGACGGAGACATCATGCACTTCCGATTCAACGTATAAAGACATGAGCCAGACTAATACACTACAAATGACAAATAACAATCTGAAGTACCTCATCGCAGGCACAGGCGGCGTGGGCGGAAGCATTGCAGGTTTCCTCGCATTGGCAGGAAAAGACGTTACTTGCATCGCACGCGGCGAGCACCTTGCCGTTATACGCGAGTACGGCCTGCGGTTACATTCCGACTTAAAAGGCGAGCAAACCCTGAAGATACCCGCTTATACAGCGGAGGAATACGCCGCTCTCGCTTCCTCGTCAGCCGACTGCAAGGCAGACGTTATCTTCGTATGCGTCAAAGGCTATTCCGTAGACTCCATTACGGAACTAATCAAACGCGCCGCACACAAAGATACGGTGGTAATCCCCATTCTGAACGTCTACGGCACAGGGCCTCGCATCCAGCGGCTGGTTCCCGGCGTTACGGTACTGGACGGTTGCATCTACATCGTAGGATTCGTTTCCGGCAAAGGCGAAATCACACAGATGGGAAAAATATTCCGTTTGGTTTACGGAGCCCACAAAGACACCGTTGTTTCCCGTGAAACATTGGAAGCCATTCAACAAGACTTACAGGAAAGCGGCATCAAGGCGGAAATATCTCCCGACATCAACCGCGACACTTTCGTAAAATGGTCTTTCATCTCGGCTATGGCCGTAACCGGCGCTTATTACGACGTGCCTATGGGCGAAGTACAGAAACCCGGAAAAGTACGCGACACCTTCATCGGACTTTCACAGGAAAGCGCCGCACTGGGACGGAAACTGGGCATTGACTTCAAGGAAGACATCGTAGAGTACAACCTCAAGGTCATCGACAAACTTGCCCCCGAAAGCACCGCTTCCATGCAAAAAGACATGGCGCGCGGGCATCAAAGCGAAGTGCAGGGATTACTTTTCGACATGATTACGGCAGCCGAGGAACAGGGAATTGACATCCCCACATACAGAATGGTAGCAGAGAAATTCAAATAATTTTATACCTTCGCTTAATTATCCCATACTGTTTTTATCACCCGGAGCGTAGCGCGGAATCTCCTCTCCTGATGTAAGGGGAAACGGGAGAAAAAGAAAAAAGGTTCTTCGCTGCGCGCTGAATGACAGACAGCCTTGATATAAGCCGAATTTCAACATTTACTTACTAATTTTTACTACTTATGAATATGCTGACTCTCCTCTCCATCAACTGGAATCCCAACCCGGAACTGTTCAACCTTTTCGGCAGCCTTCCAATCCGATATTACGGCCTGTTATGGGTTGTCGGTATCGCTCTTGCCTACGTAATAGTACACCGCCAATACCGCGACCGGAAAATCGACGAAAAGACATTCGAGCCGCTGTTCTTCTACTGCTTCTTCGGCATCCTGATAGGAGCGAGATTAGGACACTGCCTGTTCTATCAGCCGGATTATTACCTGAACCATTTCTGGGAAATGATACTCCCCGTGAAGTTCCTTCCGGACGGCGGCTGGAAATGGACGGGATACGAAGGGCTTGCCAGTCACGGCGGTACGCTGGGACTGATTATCGCCCTCTGGATATACTGCCGCAAAACAAAGATGCACTATATGGACGTGCTGGACATGATAGCCGTGGCCACGCCTATCACCGCCTGCTTCATCCGCCTTGCCAACCTGATGAACTCCGAGATTATCGGCCAGCCGACCGATGTACCCTGGGCGTTCGTCTTTGAGCGGGTAGACATGCTGCCCCGCCATCCGGCGCAGCTTTACGAGGCAATCGCCTATTTCATCTTCTTCCTGGGCATGGTCTACCTATACAAGCGCGGGCAGCAGAAGCGGGAGAAAGCTTCCCTACCCTATCACCGCGGCTTCTTCTTCGGCCTTTGCCTGACAGAAATATTCGTATTCCGCTTCTTCATCGAGTTCCTGAAAGAAGACCAGGTGGATTTTGAAAGGACAATGGCGCTGAATATGGGACAATGGCTCAGTATTCCGTTCATACTTATCGGAGTTTACTTCATGTTCTTCTACGGCAAGAAAACGGCAGGAAAATAACATCCCCGCAACACTAAAAAAGTTTCAAGGCATGAAACCGGCAGTTCCACCTGAGGAAACTGAAAGTTCCATGCCTTGAAACTTCTTGTTCCACCGGGCGAAACACTTTGTTCCCCACAGGGGAACACTTCGTTCCATCCTTTGAAACAGAATCTATATCGCAGGCTACTTTCCTTTGACTATCCGTTTAATGTCATTCAGCTTATTCAACGCTTCGAGCGGCGTCAGGTTGTTGACATCGAGATTCAGTATTTCGTCGCGTATCTGGCATAATATCGGGTCGTCAAGCTGGAAGAAGCTGAGCTGCATACCGCCGCGCGTCTCTCCCACCTCGGCCATCGGCTTGCCCGATATACCTTGCTGACGATTATCCGTCTCAAGCTGCTTCAAGATATCGTCGGCGCGTTTCACAATACTTTTGGGCATACCGGCCATTTTGGCTACATGGATACCGAAGGAGTGCTCACTGCCGCCGCGTTCCAATTTGCGCAGGAAAATGACCTTATTGTCGACTTCCTTCACCGACACGTTATAGTTCTTAATGCGCTTGAAGGACTTTTCCATCTCATTCAGCTCATGGTAGTGCGTGGCGAAGAGCGTGCGCGCCTTGGCGCGCGGATGTTCGTGGATATACTCCACAATGGCCCACGCAATGGAAATACCGTCGTAAGTAGAAGTACCGCGCCCCAATTCGTCGAAGAGCACCAGACTGCGGGAAGAAAGGTTGTTCAATATGTCCGCCGCCTCGTTCATCTCCACCATAAACGTAGACTCGCCTACGGAGATGTTATCGCTGGCTCCCACACGGGTAAATATCTTGTCCACCAAACCGATATGCGCGCTTTCGGCCGGAACAAAGCTGCCGATTTGCGCCATAAGCGTAATCAAAGCGGTCTGACGGAGCAACGCCGACTTACCCGCCATATTGGGACCGGTAATGACGATTATCTGCTGCGTGCTGCTGTCCAGCATTACATCGTTCGCTATGTACTTCTCGCCTATCGGAAGCTGCTTCTCGATGACCGGATGACGTCCCTGGCGTATTTCCAGCACTTCGTCGTCGGAGATTACGGGACGGATATAATTGTTTTCGCGGGCCGCGGTGGCAAAGGAAAGCAGACAGTCCAGACGCGCTATCTGGTTCGCGTCAATCTGAATGGCGGAAATGAACTCGTTCAGCGATTGTACCAGCTCTGTGTAAAGCTGTGTTTCCAGTACCAGTATTTTGTCCTCAGCGCCGAGTATCTTCTCTTCGTACTCTTTCAATTCCTGCGTAATGTAACGTTCGGCATTGACCAGCGTCTGCTTGCGAATCCATTCTTGCGGCACTTTATCTTTGTGCACGTTGCGCACTTCGATATAGTAACCGAACACATTGTTATAACCTATCTTCAAGCTGGGAATCCCCGTCTGTTCGCTCTCCCGCTGCTGTACCTTCAAAAGATAGTCCTTACCGGAATAAGCTATCTGACGCAACTCGTCCAGCTCGGCATTCACGCCGGATTTTATCACGCCGCCTTTATTGATGAGCAACGGGGGATCGTTGTTGATTTCCTTATCGATGCGGTCACGAATGGCGCGGCAGATGTCCAGTTGCCCGCCAATGTGGTTCAGACTGGCGTTATCGGCATCCATACAGGCTTCCTTAATAGGCTCGATTGCCTGCAAGGCTACTTTCAAGGCAACCACCTCACGAGGAGAGACACGCCCCACGGCTACTTTGGAGATGATACGTTCCAGGTCACCTATCAAATGCAACTGCTCTTCAATCAGTTCCTTGAAGTCGGGTTGGCGGAAGAAATACTCCACTACGTTCAATCGCTCATTAATGGGCTGCACATCTTTCAGGGGGAACACCATCCAGCGCTTCAACAGACGGGCTCCCATCGGACTGATAGTTTTGTCTATCACGTTCAACAGGCTGCTGCCGCCGTCGTTCATACTGCCCATCAGCTCCAGGCTGCGCACCGTAAACTTATCCAGGCGGACGTATTTGTCTTCTTCTATGCGCGCCAGCGAAGTGATATGCCCTATCTGCGTATGCTGCGTCAGAATGAGGTACTGCAAGACAGCCCCCGAAGCAATGATACCGTTCTTGAGGTGTTCCACGCCGAATCCTTTCAAATTCTTTACTTCAAAGTGTTTCAGCAGCTTCTCGCGGGCGGTGGTTTCCGTAAATACCCAGTCTTCCAGCTCGAATGTAAAGAACTTGCTGCCGAAGTTACCCTCAAACATTCCCCGACGGCCACGTTCAAAAAGCACTTCTTTCGGAGCAAAGTTATTCAACAGCTTGTCCACATAGTCGAAAGGCCCTTCGGCGGTCAGGAACTCACCCGTAGAGATGTCCAGAAATGCCACGCCGCAAGCGCCTTTACCGAAGTGAACGGCGGCAAGGAAGTTGTTTTCCCGGTAATTCAGTACGTTGTCGTTAATGGACACGCCCGGTGTTACCAACTCGGTGATACCGCGTTTCACCAGTTTCTTGGTGAGCTTCGGGTCTTCCAGCTGGTCGCAAATGGCTACGCGCTTGCCTGCACGTATCAGCTTGGGCAGATACGTATCGAGCGCATGATGAGGAAAACCGGCCATTTCAATCGTTTTCCCTTTGCCATTGGCACGCTTTGTCAGGGTAATGCCTAAAATTTCAGAAGCTACAATAGCATCGGTGGAATAAGTCTCATAGAAGTCGCCACAACGAAACAGCATGACGGCATCGGGATGTTTCGCCTTCAAGTCAAGGAACTGTTTCATCATCGGGGTAAGGACAATATCTTCGTTCACAGCGGTATCTGTTTAGAGTTTTAATGTAATTTGATTAAGCAGGACAAAGATAATCCTTTTTTAGAAAATACATATGTAGAGGGTTTAAATCCTTAGTAAGCCTTAACAAAGTGGGTATTTTTGCTAAAACGTGTTATAAAACACACTTTTTTATTTGTTTTATTTGGAGATTTCCCAAAAGTCCGTACCTTTGCAATGTGTTTTTCATAGTATTAGATTTAAGGTTAACAAAGGTTGGAGTACAGCGGTACTCCTTTTTTTATGCCTGTATGTCTCATTTCACACTTGCCAGCATCAAAGTAGCGTCATTGTGATTCAGTTCGTAAACGCTGGTTTCAATATTATCATTGTAAGCATTGTCCTTGGAGTTCCAACGGGCATAGCTCAAAGAAACCTCATCACCCGTATATTCGATATCCAGCTTGAAGTAAGGAACCCACGCTTCTTTTACACTGTCCCATTTGGAAGCTTCTTTGCTGATTACACGACTCTCATTGTCATAGCCATAAGTATAACGCAGGTGACGGAATAAATAACCATCCTCATTACGGAAGATTGTCCGGGCTGTTACCAGTTCGCCGCTCATTTCCTCGTTCTTTACGTAATCCGTAGGATTCATTGCATTCGCAGAGAAGTTTAATACGCTTGCCATTACTACCGCTACCATTACCACTGCCTTAAGAATTACATTTGTCTTCATAATCGTTATGTTTTTATTGTTATTATTAGTTTGAGTTATTCAGGCTTTCTTTGCCGAGCGCCTTCGGCTATATATAGTCAATTGCTGTGCCAAACTTATAAACAACTGATAATCAACGATTATCTAAAACAAAGTTGTGTTCATTTCCGAACAACTGTCCGCGCAAAAGCGAACATTATAGAAAATGCAACTGCCGAAAAATATCTTTCGACAATAGCGTATTCAAAAACAGATTTAAAGTTATCTATTCTTTCGAATAGATAACTTCAACTTTAACTCCTGTGGAGCATTTTATGGCAGGAACCTCGACCGTAGTACATCTTTTATCTTTGTCATAAACATACGATACAGCAGTATTACCGTTCACCTTTACGGATACGGGTGCGGCAGTATCAAATATCCGCAACGTATATGAACGTACAGACGCGCCACCCTTATAATTACCCCGACGTGCAGAAATAATATACTTACCTCTATTTCCATCAGCTATTTGTTTCAGAGCTGTTGTAGAGTACATAGTGGCATAATCACTATTATTTCCACTGTCTTCATATAAAGAACTTTCACCATCAGAACCGGCTACAATATTCAGGATTAGATTATCCGGACGTTCGGTAACATTCATTACAGTAGGAGGGTTGTAGGGTATGATAGCCCCTTGTCTGAAAAAATAGGGTATTTGCTCGTGTGTGAAATTCATAACCTTTTTACACGGTCCCTCAATAAGTTCATTGGTAGATACGCTCCACCATTTTCCTTCAGGAAACCAGATTTCCTTGGCACTGATACCATCAACAGCAGCTTCAGTGATAGGAACTACAAGGATATCATCACCGAAAAAATACTCGTTCTCATAAACATAAGCTTCCTCACTCTCCGGATATTCATAATACAGAGGACGACAAACAGATATACCGGTATCATAAGCTTTACGGGCCATAGTGTAGAGATAGGGAAAAAGCGAGTAGCGAAGCCGTACCGCCTCAAGCATCGTCGGAAAATTATCAAATTTCCAAATTCGACGTTCTATGCGTGCATCGTTTGTCGCATGTGTACGGAAAATCGGTGTAAACACTCCGAATTGTATCCAACGAAGTACAAGTTCCGGATCATTTACAATACTCTCATCTGTGAATGCATGTCCGCCAAGATCGTGCCCCCAATAACCATACCCTACATTCGAAGCTGTAGCCGTAAAATAAGGTTGGAAGCCAAGAGTCTGAAAGTTTATAAGAGCATCGCCCGAAAAACCAATCTGATAACGATGGCTGCCCAAGCCTCCCCAACGGTGGAAAATTACAGGTCTGCGGTCTGTACGTTTTCTCACCATATCGTTAAAGAATATATGATTGCACCAGAATGTTTCACTCAATCCGTAAGTATCATTGCTTGTAAGATGTTGCTGCCAGTCAATCCACCAGAAGTCAACTCCCTCACTTTCGTGATTACGGATGATATTTTTAAAGAATGATTTTGTAAAATCCGTATAGTCAATGCTCCAAGAGATATTATCTTTTTTGTCGTTAAGATACTTACCATTAAGTTCCGAGTTCATTGCCGCGAAATAGACAGGCGATTCATTCTTGTTTATACCGTCGGCAGGATGAAGATTAAGGGCAATCTTAAAATTATTATCATGAATATCCCGGAGCAAGCCCTTAGGATTCGGAATCAGATTGGTATTCCACGACCATCCTGTCCAACCACCTTTATCTCCGGATTGTCCATTTCCTACGTTCCAGTGCCAATCCATATCCAGAATCATTACATCGGCAGGAATCTTATTATCCTTGATTTCAGACATAATCCGGCGGTAGTCATCTGCCGAATAAGCAGAGTATTTGCTATACCAATATCCGAATACATAATCGGGCGGCAATGGTATCTTACCCGCAATTTTAGTGTAGTCGGAAATAGCTTTCTTATAATCATTACCATAACCCAGATAATAGATGTCAAGAGCATCCGTATCGGAGCGTTCCGCCCACCAGTCAAACTCCATATCCGCATTGGGCCGGAGAGCATAAGAACGCCCACCGTCAGAGCGTATGGCAGCCCATGAATCGTCTATGACAGCCCATCCGGAACGTGATATCAATCCGTTCTCCATTTCGGCACGCTTATTATCTCCATTACTTCCGTCAAGAGTGCGGCAGGTACCTTTAAGATTCAACGAATCTGATTTACCGGGATACCACACAGACTCACATCCATTGTTATCAATAGTTATGGTCAGATTTTCAGGAGAGGCAGGAGTTGTCACCGGATTTGTACTTTTGCGATATTTCAACCTTACCTTATCGGTAACTATATACAAATACGTATTGTCTTCCCTCTTCCTGAAACGTGGCACCTTCAGTCTACGATTGGTTACGGTAAACGTAGCTTGGTCCTCAAATATACCTTTAGCACTGTATTCAATGCGAATCATTTCCGGTGTAAGAACAGTGAAGCGCGCTTTTCCGCAAATCACCACCGCTTCAGGATTGGCAACCGGATTATTATCGGACGCTGAAGTCTTTGCGGTTGCCAGCATTAGTAGGGCAACCAAACAAATAATTGTTTTCCCCTTTTTAAAATTCAAAAGAAACCCTTGCAACAAGGGTTTCTTTTGAGAAGAAGATTTCTTAAATCCATTCATTGGGCATTCAATGTTTCAATTAAAATATTATTTCAGATTCTTCACTCCTTTCATTGCAGCCTTATCCGTAACTTCCATGATACTGATAGCATAACCGCCACCCGGCGCTGCTTTCATTTTCAATACAGATTTGGCCGACACAATTCCTTTCCGAATGGTATAAGCTTGAGGATTAGTTCGATAATGGGCATCCTTACTGTCTTCATAGACAGTGGCAATATACTTCTTATCCTTATCAAGGAAGTCCAACTTCAATGCTGAAATATGACCGTCCTCGTTACTGGTGCAGCCTACAAACCAATTATCCGTTCCCTTAGCCTTACGGGCAACCACAATATAACGTCCCGGTTCGGCTTCAAGATAACGGCTTTCATCCCAATCTACCGCTACATCCTTGATGAACTGAAAAGCATCCATAAAACGTTCGTAATTCTCCGGAAGGTCGGCAGCCATTTGCAAAGGGCTATACATAGTGACATACAATGCCAGTTGACGCGCAAGAGTGGAGTTTACATGAGAATGACTGTTGGGATTCAATTTATTCATATCCATTTCGAAAATACCAGGGGTATAATCCATCGGGCCGCCTTGCAGACGAGTAAACGGAAGCACAGTGGTATGAAAAGGTTTGTTACCGGCAAAAGCCTCGTATTCCGTACCTCTGGCAGACTCATTACCAATCAGGTTTGGATACGTGCGGCAAAGTCCCGTAGGACGTACTGCCTCATGGGCATTAACCATGATACGATGCTTCGCAGCTTCAGTCACAGCATACAGATAATGATTATTAAGCCACTGTCCGTAATGATGTTCTCCGCGGGGAATCATATTCCCCACATAACCACTTTTGACCGAGTTATATCCATATTTATTCATCAGCTGATAAGCCGCTTCCATATGCCGTTCGTAATTACGTACAGAGGATGATGTTTCGTGGTGCATCATCAGTTTCACCCCTTTTGAATGAGCATATTCATTCAGCATTTTAATATCAAAATCGGGATAAGGAGTTTGGAAGTCAAAAACATAATCTTTAGAATTGCCAAACCAATCTTCCCAACCAATATTCCAGCCTTCCACCAATACTTGGTCGAAGCCATGTTCGGCGGCAAAATCAATATACTTCTTTACATTAGCATTGTTAGCCGGATGGACCCCGTTGGGTTTCACCCCGGTATAATCCGTTTCATCGAGTTTCACCGAAGGAATATCCCAAGTATACGCCCATGGCTTTCCACCGGCAATCATTTCCCACCACACACCGATGTACTTCACCGGCTTAATCCAAGAAGTATCTTCATATTTACAAGGCTCATTCAGGTTAAGAATAAGATTCGATGCCAATATCTTCCATGCGTCGTCACTCACCATCACCGTACGCCAAGGAGTATGGCAAGGACTCTGCATATATGCTTTGTTTCCTACCGCATCCGGAGTCAGCCATGATTCGAATATTAAATTCTTATCATCCAGATTAAGATGCATGCATGAATAATCAACCAACGCAGCCTCGTGCAAATTGATATAAAGTCCTTCGGCCGTTTTCATCTGAAGGGAAGTCTGCACACCGGTAGGCGAGAAAACAGTCTGCGAAGCATTACCGCTGACAGCGCCTTGCAGCAACCCGCGGATTTCGGAAAGTTTAGACTCCGTATAATCATATTCTTGTGTATCATAATCTCCCGGAATCCACCATGCAGTATGGTCACCGCTCATGGCAAACTGCGAATGTTCCTCCCTGACAACGAAATAGACTAAATTCCTCTGCTGAGGGAATTCGTAACGAAAGCCTATCCCATCGTCGTACACGCGGAAACGAAGATTCATAAAACGGCCGGTCGATGTTTGCTTCAGTTCCACCAGCAGTTCGTTATAATGATTACGTATATCCTTATTCTCTCCCCACACCGGTTGCCAAGTTTCATCGAACGAAGATGTAGAGGTATTTACTACTTCAAATCCCTCCTGCAAGCTTTCCTGCCCGTTCAGTTCAAGGCCCAAGGTACTGGGATTGATAACCTGAGATTTCTTGTATTGTAAAGAATAAGAGGGTTTGCCTTTTTCTTGCAGTTCAAAAGAAAGATGGACATTATTGTCCGGAGAAACCTGTTGGTAAACCTTGGTAGCATTCTGCGCTTGCACCGTCAGTGCCATAAACAACGCACAAGTTACCAATACTATCATTTGAAAAGTTTGTTTCATATTCAAAAGTACCTGTTTAAGTAAATAATAAATAAATCTGTATGATTTATCTGAATTCATATCACTAACTGACAGTTTGTATAACCTATGTCTATTCCTTGATTATACCTCCCCGCCCCTTTACTATATGAGCCTTTATTAAAAGGCTTTTAATAGTACAAAAAATATCCTCATTCATAGATTATTCCGTTAATATAGACATGTATTTATGAATGAGGATATAAGCTTTTTATAAAATCCTGAAAACTGTTATTTCACCCTGTTGATTCAGTTGTTGCTGATTATAATTTCTCTGCGGTTAATGTTACATTTTCCAATTCGGAAGTATTCAGAGTGAGTTTATAAGTACCGGTTTGGGCTTCAGTTACTTGCCATTTGTAATCTCTACCATCCTCCTGACGACAATCTACATTCATGTTACTTCCTGTTACAAATGGAGTATTTGCCTCAGGAGCATAATAATCATTATTAGTATTAGTATATTCTATTTTGGAGAGTATTTTAAAGTCACCCTCATGCAAGTTGATTATCAATTCATATTTATCGTTATCTATCTTTGTAAAATAGGGAGCTCTTTTCAAATCATAACCATTGTTTTGATTTTCACCCTCTTCCACTGATAAAACACTTCCAACCAAATAAACAACATCTAACTTTTTCACTTCTACTTTCATAGTTTCCACATTAACAGTGACAGTATATGTACCTTTTTCTTTTATCACCCACTTATTATCACGTTTAATGGATTCATTATCATAATATATCACAGGATATGCATTCATTTCCACATTTAATTCTACTTCTTTATTAGTTGTTCCATTCATATTAGGCATTAATTGTACATCTCCAATAATACTTTGTTGAAGGAGAGCAAATTTCATTTCTTGGTTATCATCTTTTACATTTCCTGTCCAAGTAAAGGTTTTCCCATCTGTGCTTTTCATCATTTCATACGGCCGTCCCCAATCCGTGAAACCACTTGCCAAGTATAATCTATCAAATTTCAATGTTCCAGGAACTATTATATTATCATCACTTATATCACCATCGTCCCAATTCTTAATGCTTACTCCTGTAATACTTACATTTATATTTCCTGAAGGAGTTGTTTCAAATTTAACTTTATAAGTATACTTCTTACCAGCTTCAAATGTAGTACTGTTACTAATCGTCGCATTAAATATTTTTTCATTCAATTGAAATGTCAATTTACAATCTTCTGCACTATTGTTTTCTTCATTGGGTAACACAATAGCTTCTGTAAAACGATAATTACTCAAATTCCAATATTTCATAACTATGTCTTTTTTTTCACTCCCATCAGCAATCAACAACTTATCATTCAAAATATCATACTGAATATCAGTATATTGATTGCCTATTGCAGCATATATACCATCGGTATTGACATCACCTTCTATTTCAAAAAAAAGTTTAGTCAAACGATGTTTAAATCCAAGATTAATAATAGGAGTACTTTTACTTGCACCTTCTGCTTTTGCTGACATTAAATCTATACGTGGCTGCTCATCCTGATTAGCTAAATCCAACGATAATTTATTTTCAACTACATTTCCTTGCGGATAATAAGCCACTACATTCACAACATCATCACTTTCGGGAAAATAAGCCGTATTAGTTTCCCCGTCAGGAGAAAAATTACCATTGTTCTTATCAATTACTACATAACGATAATTACTTACATCACCTACTATGCTATTTTCTGCACTTACCATATACACACCGATAGCGTCCTTCTCATCCCAATGGTCATCTGCCGCACGTGTCATAAGCATATTGATATCACCATTTATTTGCAGTGGTACCCGTCTGTTATCCATTACCTGTTCGTCTATTTCATTGCTGCAACCTGCCATCATCAAAGCAGCCAGCATAACAAAACATGTGTTCTTTTTCATTGCTTAAGTCTTTAAAGTTCTTAATTATTTTAACCAATCTAAATCTCCTTTTTCTTCCACAATCCAATTTATGACATTACCGTTGAACCCACCTCTTCCTTCTATATCCAACGGCGTATTACCGCCTTCGTCAAGTTTAGACAATACTTCAGTAAGGTCGGTAGTTATTGTCTCAGTTGTTTCATCTTCTTTAGTTATCTCCACCGTCATTATCTGCCGCTGGGCTTTTTCTTGAGATACCCCCAATAGACGCACAGTGCCTTTGAGCCGCATACTTGCCTCACCTTCTGCTACCGGTGACGCAGTAAAACTGACAGAAGCTTTAGCCACACTCAGCAGTTCACCGGTAGTTAGGTCTATACTCGAAACTACATTATCCAGCATACCTGTCACCGATTTAATACTCTCCACATCGGTATCCATTGTTATATTAACTTGACGTGTACGCTGTTGCATCTTTACAGTCAGCCGCAATGTATCTCCTGTCAAAGCAAGTAGTTCATCCTGTACTAAATCCTCCGAAACAGAAAACAAATCATCGGGATTACCTGTAACGACAGAACTTCCCTCACTCCTTGTAGCGGCCGTATTCAGGGTAGCTATATTACCGTTAACACTAACTCCTTGCGGTTCATTATACGCCACCATGCCATAATCACTTGTGGAGAGCAATAAAAAACTATTTACATTACCGGTTACTTCCTGTGTTTCATTGCCTATACGCACCATATATTTCGCCGGTGCTGCCGAAGAACATTCCGACCAATCTGCCGTAAGTTTTACCACAGTCCGCGCTTTCTTCATCGGTACCGGTAATTCGTCTTCGGCACAACTGCCCATCACGCATAGTCCTGCCAAGAGAAGTAAAGCATTGAATTTACATAATCCTATTCGTTTCATTTTTCAATAAATATTAGTTGGTAAACTTTTCATTTTTCTTAATTCTGCTTTATCTTGCACTTCTATCAAACTGATGGCATAGCCTCCACCCGAAGCCGCCCTAAGTTTCAGTTTGGTTTCGGAAGTAGCAATCCCTTTGCGAATAACATAAGCCTGCGGATTTTTCTTCCAATCGGCATCTTTTGCATCGGCATAAACAGTAGCGATATACTTCTTACCGGGAATCAAAAAATCAAGTTTAAGATTGGATACATGCCCATTCTCATCGGCCGTACAGCCTACAAACCAATTATTTGTACCTTTGGCACGTCGTGCTACAGTGATATAATCACCCGGTTCGGCTTCCAAATACCTGCTTTCATCCCAATCTACCGCCACATCCTTGATAAACTGGAATGCATCTATAAAACGTTCGTAATTCTCAGGCAAATCCGCAGCCATTTGAAGCGGACTATACATAGTACAATACAAAGCCAATTGACGGGCCAATGTAGTACGTGCCTGCTGATCCTTTTTATAACCGTTCTCGTAATAACTCAAATCTCCCTGAAAGATACCCGGAGTATAATCCATCGGTCCGCCCATTAAACGGGTAAAAGGTAAAATAGTAGTGTGATCCACCGGATTACCGCCCATTGATTCAAATTCGGTTCCACGGGCAGATTCCTGCGCCAACCAGTTTGGATAAGTACGGCACAACCCCGTAGGACGTACAGCTTCGTGACTGTTTACCATAATATTAAAATCCGCTGCGCGCTTTGCCACATGGATATAATGATTATTCATCCATTGCGAAGCATGATATTCGCAACGCGGAATTATAGGGCCTACATAACCCGTTTTTACTGCATTATAACCATGATTCACCATAAATTTGAAAGCATCATCCAATTGTCGTTCATAATCAGCGGCATTGGCAGACGTTTCATGATGCATCATTACACGCACCCCCTTTTCATGGGCATACCGCTGCAATTCATCTACATCGAAATCCGGATAGGGAGAAGTAAAACTAAACTGGCGATTTTTAGTATAAGCCGTCCAGTCTTCCCAACCTTCGTTCCATCCCTCCACCAATACGGCGGCAAAACCATGTTTGGCAGCAAAGTCAATATATCTTTTTACATTATCGGTATTGGCCGCATGACGCCCATTAGGAGTCAGCTTGCTATAATCGGTCACTCCCGGTTTTGCACGATTATAACTGCTGTATGCCCAATCTTTCCCTGTCCCGATAAACATCTCCCACCATACACCGATATATTTCATCGGCTTAATCCAAGATGTATCTGCATATCCGCAAGGCTCATTCAGATTCAGAATCAACTTACTGGCAAGGATATTCCTTGCGTCATCACTTACTACCACTGTGCGCCAAGGTGAGAAGCAAGGGGTTTGCAAGAAACCTTTATCACCGTTTTTATCCGGTACCAAGCAGGCAGTCAAACAAAAAGACTTATCATTTACATTCAATTCCATAGCTGCGTAATCCACCAAAGCAGCCTCATGGATATTAATGTACAATCCGTTACTCCCTTTCAGCATCAGAGGCGTCTGTACTATCAAATCACCCGCCGATTTCGCTTCATACGACTTCATGGCCACGGATTGTTTAGGCATCTCTTCACGTATCTGAGAAAGAGGAGCTGTGGTGTAGGTAAACTCATTGGTGTCATAATCACCCGGCATACAAAAAGCCGTATAATCATGCGCCAAATTGAACTGAGTCAGTTCCTCATTGATAACGAACTTATTCAAAGTAAGTTGTTCGGGAAACTCATAACGAAATCCCAAACCATCATTAAAGAGACGAAAACGTATATTCAACGTGCGCCCGCTGAAACCTTGTTCCAAGGTAAGCAACATTTCGTTATAATGGTTACGGATAAGCGATTGCTCACCCCATACCGGTTTCCACGATTCGTCCAATGAATCCGTCTGTACCGATTTCACACTGAAATCGTTCATTAATCCGCGTTCATATTTAATATCCAATCCGAGACGACTCGGTGCAAGCACAGCTTTACCTTTGTAAGAAAGTTCGTAATAGGGAATTCCCCTTTCTACTACTGTCTTCAGTAATAAATTACCGTCCGGTGAGGAAAGATTCTGCGCTTTCCCCACTGCTGCCAGAAGTAGAAATAACACTATATTAATTGTATTTTTCATATTTCTCTATCTATTCATAAGTGAGACAATCAGAGTTTGGTCAACCTCACAATCTTGCAGGCATGCGCCTCAAGTTCCACATTCAAGTTATCAGCTTCTCCTTCATCTGCATGTTTCCACAAGTCACGCACTTTCATCTTACCCTCAATACCTAAATCGGAGAATTTCACCGAACGAAACTGCTTGGAATCTTCGCGATTGAACAGGCCTATCACCCAGTCACCGTTTGTCATCTGTCCATACCATATCTGACTGTTCGTACTATTTAAAACATCGGATAAAGGTTTACCGGCAAAACCATCCTTATTCAAAGCCAGCATTTCTTCGTTCTGGCAAAACTTCAAATCTGAATTGGCAAAACTATCTCCCGGCACATCGGCAATCGCTACCGGACCGCCCGCCATGAGTTGCAGAGAAATGACACTTTCCTTTTCCGCATCGGAACCGAATGTATTCAAGCGGATAAAGTCACCGTCCATAATCATTTTACCACGTCCGGAGTATTTAGACCAGTGCGTAAAGCCATCGAACATATTGCCACAACTGGGCCAATCTTCAAATACTTTGCCGCGATCGGAATTAGACACATGATGCCAGCCACCGCTCCACGTATCACCAACGATACGCGCCATATTACCATACTCGCGCTCCAGAGCCGCGTCCTCATGCATATTGGGCATTACCAACGAAGTAAATACACCGTATTTCTTTGCAGCCTTACAAATATATTGCAGAGCAAGCTTATAATTCTCTCGTCCGTACCCTTTACCTTTTATGGCATTCATACCGCGGTCGTACCCGTTTTCATAATAACAAAGAAAGTCCATACGGATAAAGTCCACACCAAGATTCTTATAATATTTAAAGAAGCCGTCGATGTACTCCTCAGCGCCTTTATGACTTGCTACTACCCACCAGAAGCCATCGTCGGCATCAGGATAAAGTACATTATCTTCACCTTGCTTATAACGCAAATCCTTGAAAGTAATATTATCAGTACCCTCTATAATGGTTTCTTCCGGACCATGTATCCACAAAGGATTGTCATAGACACCCAATTTCAGTCCCTTAGCCTTGCACATTTCCGAAAGTTTCTTCAGTTTTACCGATCCGTATTTCGTCATATATCCCGTAGGATCGGGCTCGGAAGTACCATCCATCGCCATAAAACCATCCGTACAAATCATATTGTAACCATAAGGAAGCAGATTTTCCGCCACATAGTCGATTATATTCTGCCAGGAACCTTCAGACATATCAATAGCCTGTCCTTGCCCACCGGCATTGACCAATTCTTCATTTCTGCGCTCCAATTTCCAACAGTATTCATAGACACTCCAATAGAGAGGGGCGTTATAAGTATGTATTCCTTCCGTATCAGCGTCATCACCGGGAGTTATCACGGGATCATCGGGAATCATATCCGGTGTCCAGCCTGTACCCTTATCCTCGCATCCTCCGAAAAAGAATGTCAATGCCATCAAAAACAGTTTCATATTCAAATTCTTTATCATATCATTATTTTTACCTGAATTTCTCAAACAAGACAATACTTGTTTTATTATACTTTCATTATCACTCAGATTTTGTCAGACGTACAATCTTGCAAGAACGCCCGGGAATCTTATAACTCAAAGAAGCTTCAGCTTCCCCCTCATCCTGATGTTTCCACAAATCACGCACTTTTACCTTGCCCTCAATGCCTATTTCAGAAAAATCGAGTGTACGGTCGTATTCATTATCTTCTTTATTGAAAAAACCTACGATATAGTCTCCGTCGGACATCTGTCCGTACCATATTTGATTTTTTGCATCCCACAAATCATCCGACAAAGGTTTTCCTACAAATCCGTCTTTGTTCAAAGCCAGCAATTCTTCATTCTGATAAAACTTTAAATCACCGCTGACAATCGTATTATACTGATCGGCTACGGCAATCGGACCACCCGCCATCAGTTGCAAAGAAATCACGCTCTGTTTTTCACCTTCCGTATCAAATGTATTCAAACGGGTAAAATCAGCATCCAGCACTACCTTTCCCCTTCCCGCAATGTGCGACCAACTGATAAGGCCGGTAAACATATTAGAGGTAGACGGCCATCCATTGGGATTGAACCATGTAGGGCCATTGCTTGCAAAGTGTTGCCACCCGCCTTTCATTGTATCGGCATCTACCCGAATCATATTACCATATTTCTTCTCCAACTCCGCATCATTTTTCAGATTGGGCATCACAAGCGAAGTGAATACCTGATACTTTGTGGCGGCCTCGGAAATATATTTCAGCGCAAGTTCGTATTCTTCACGTCCATATCCTCTACCGGGCATTCCGCCAGCGCCATCTGCCGTTTCAAACAGACAGAGAAAGTCCATACGGATAAACTCTACTCCTATTTTCTTATAATATTTAAAGAAGCCATCAATAAACTCCTTAGCACCTTTATGACTGGGAACTATCCAAGTAAAAACATCCCCTTTATCCGGATAAAGAACATCATCTTTGGCGGAATTGTACACTAAACTCCCCACTGTAATACCTTCCGTACCTTTTACTACCGTTTCATACGAGCAGTGTACCCATAACGGATTATCATAAACACCCAGTTTCAAACCTTTGGCCTTACATTTAGCTACTAAATCCGTCAGTTTTATACCGGCATAATGGGTCATATACCCACCCGGATCAATACCGGGATCGTTTGTCATTGACATAAAGCCGTCCGTACAAATCATACCGTAACCATAAGGCAGAAGATTCTCCGATACCCAATCAATATTCGCATCCCAAGTCACTTCAGGCATATTCGTATTACTACCGGCCTGTTCGGCTACCCAGGCATACTCATATACACTCCAATATAAAGGAGCGTTCAAACTGATAGGTGCATACACCTGTTCATCGTCATCATCATCAGACGGCAAATTCTCGTCAGGAATCATATCAGGCGTCCATCCGGTTCCTTCATCTTGGCATCCCCCAAAAAGGGATGCCACAATCAATAAAAATTGTATAATAAATATTTTTATCATAATTACCTGGTATTACGGTAGTTTTTCAAATTTAACTGTCATATCTATCACATTCAGAGATATCTTATATTTCCCGGCTTCATCCACTCTCCACTTATAGTCGTTCTCATCTGTATTATCAGGATAATTTTTACGTACCATTTTCAGGGCATTGGTAACTGAAGTACCATTTACCTCAGGCATCAAATAATCACACTCAAAACCTTCAGTGTTACTCAGGGGAAATTTTATTTCTCCTGAGTCGAGATGTCCTTCCCATACAAACGTACCTTCCTTTTCATCCGGATTATACAGGAAAGCTATTTTAAATGGTGTATTCCATTTGGTTACAGTAGCGTCACCCGTCATCCAAACAGCTTTAATAGGGAGATTATCAGGTATTTCTATTTTCGGTTTCTTTTCAAATGTTATTTCCATCAGATAAGTATCCAAAATTATTTTATAACTGCCTGCCTGAGATTCCGTAATTTTCCATTGATAATCATGAGTTTCTACTTTTTCTTTCTCTACATACTCCATAGTATTATCACCGCCAGGCTCTGTATCATGCGTCTTCGGCATCAGATAAGGTATATTCCAATCCTCACGTAATTCCAACGGAAACTTTAAATGTCCTCCATATAAATCCCCTTCATAAACAAACTGTATATTATTAATTTTCGTCAATCCAACCGCATTCATAATAGTCCAACCTGCCGGAGTAGCATCACCTATCGCCCAAACTTTTTCATATTTATTTTCCGGATATTCACTTGCAATAGTTAATTTCTCCACATCGACAGTAATGAAATAATACCCTTCCGTATCTATGTGGAACAGCGTTTCCGTACCATCATCCGTTTCATTATAAACCAATGTATTGTTATCGGCGCCTCTTGTATAAGAAGGTGTCAGACTTGTCCGGCTCTTTATGAACTTAAAGTCACCTTGCTTCAAATGTCCGCCCCATTCATATTTTTGTTCGGAAAGCACCTCATTCATTTTAAGCGATTTAGTTGCATCCATCCCTTCAACGGCGCTACCTACAATGAAAAGATCTCTCGCCGCAATATAATAACCTGTCACCGAAAACTGCACCTTGGATATTTCCGGTTTCATATATACACTGCCTCCTGAAACTTCAGCTATGATTTCTGCCTCTAACATGGCGGTTTCTCCCGCTGTTACCTTCCACCCGCTCAATAAAGCGTTCATTTCCTTGTGCGTATAACTGATACTTTGTACACCTTCCGGAATTTCTACTTTTGCGATGGAAGTCTCAAAGTTATTATCGGCCATATCCATCTTAAAATAATATGTGAGTTTCGTTCCTTCTCCTCGATTGGCAGCACTTCCCCATGTAAAGGATATTGCTTCTTCATTACCCAAATCCTGATTCAATACCACATCACTCGAAGAAACTCTCAGTCCCATCGTGTCTTGTGGGGAATCCAAAGTTATCCGCTCCGTTTCATCTTGACAGCCCATAATTACAAAGGGCAATGTCATTAGAATATTTTTTATCGCATTCTTCATAATAATCAATTGCATTTTTAACCGTTAATTCCAATAAGGGCTTTGAACAAGTTTATCATTCTTATCTATTTCCGACTGATGGATAGGGAACCAATAATAGGCTTTCTTGTATACCCGTTTCAGATAAGGCGTACGTACATAGAAAGAAGAATTATCTTTTCCGCTGAAATTCATTCCGTAGAAATCACCGTTCAATACATTTTCCGCTTCTTTCCAACGGCGAAGATCATCATAACGGATTCCTTCACAGCTCAATTCCACACGACGTTCGGCACGAATCAACTTGCGCATTTCCGCTTGGTCGTTCAAATCAACATGAATAAAATTATCATCCGTAGCACCCGTGGTATACTGACGAATGCCCGCACGTTCACGGATTTTATTCAGATAGACCAAAATGTCTCCATTACCCGGATCGGATTCGTTCAATGCTTCCGCATAATTCAGATAAGCCTCGCCCAAGCGATAGACAATACCCGGACGATACTTATAAGTACCCTGTTTTACATTTAAGTCCGGAGAGATTTTTTTACGTATCAAATAACCGTTTTGTGGAGCATCATGGGTATGCGGATTGTCGGCGCTTCCATTGAAAAAATTAAATACACGCTTTTCCTGTGTGAAATAAGAGTTATTATAGCTCACCGTAATATAGAAACGAGGCTCACGATGACAATACATATTATAAGTATTTTTCTTGCTTATCGCTCCTCCGTTCACTTCCGTATCCCACACTGTATTATCACGAGTTTCATCAGAAACAGAATAACCTGTTTCCACATATTCGGAATTATCATCATTGATAGGCAGACCGTTTTCCATAAAGAATGCATCCACCAACGACTGCGTAACGCCTAAGCCGCCGCTACCGCCACTGGCAGCCGGAGTAGCATGTTTTTCATATTCCCCATATTCCGAACCACCGGGACGTGCAAACAGAATTTCAGTATTCCCTTCATCATATCTTGTCAGGAAAAGATTTTGATAAGACATAAACGGGTCTATTGTACCATCATCATTCTTCTCCGTATACAATTTATGTCCGGCAGCTTCAGCGGCATCAATCAGTTCTTTACAAGCCTGCGCCGCATACGCCCATTTAGTCTTGTCGGCAGTAGTACTGAAAAGATTCTCGCCGTCCTTATTCTTATGATTTGCATAATCAGGATTTCCATTTACCAACGGACTGGCGGCAAAAAGTAACATACGGGCACGTACTGCAAGACACATGATAGAAGTAGCGCGGCCGTATTTACGTGCTTCGGTATATTTGGCAGGAAGAATTTCGGCCACTTCCTTCAACTCTTTATCCACCCAATCCACCACTTCATAATAGGGGCGTTGTCCTTCCATTAAATCCGCCAAATTAAAGTCTGTCGGCGCTATATAGTTCGGTTTGAAAGGAACCGGACCATACGTATTTGACAGCAGATAATAATAATAAGCGATCATAAACCGCATCTCCGCTTTCATATACGTCACTTCAGTAGCACTGATTCCCTGATCGGGCAGCGGATGTACGTTTTCTATAAAAATATTAGCCTCGCGTATCAGCTGGGGCAACCGTGACCAATAGTTACCGTCCCAATCCGTAGAAGGTGTCCATTCGCCCAATAGCATCGGAATTACTTTCCAATCCCATTGCCGCCACCGTTCAGAGGCCGTCATATCATCACTGAGAATATCCCATCCTAATTTCCGCGCGTATCCCCAATAAGGATCCGGAACATGAGAATATACATTGGCAAGCCAACCCTCTGTACGGGTTTTATCTTCGAATACCATAGGGAGTGTCAGTTCCGTATCTGATTCTTTATCCAGATAATCGACGCATGAAGTCAAGAGCTGCATACCCAAAACTCCGGTTATAATATATTTAAATAGTTTCATAATATGATTGTATAGTTGGTTATCATTAAAAATTCAAGTCAAATCCCACCATCAAAGAGCGCATGGACGGATATTTCAAACCGTCGACGGTATCCAGTTCAGGATCCCAAAGTTTGAATTTGGAGAGATAGAACAGATTGTTACCGCTCACAAAGAAGCGGATGCTCTTGGCATGAATTTTACGCGTAACAGACTGAGGAATACTGTAACCCAATTCTATTGATTTCAGTCGCAGGAAACTCATATCTTTCTTCCACCAGGTAGAAGCACGGTTATTATTGGTATTCGTACTCTCTGATAGACGAGGCCAGAACACATCCTGCGAAGGATTCTTTTCTGTCCAGCAATCGGTATAATTATCGTATACATTACCCAATACGCCTTGTCCGCTCCCCGGAATAAAATAATCGGAACCACCGATAACGCGATACGCATCTGCAGAGCCCTGGAAGAAGAAGCTGAAATCCCATTGCTTGTAATTCAGGTTACCACCGAAACCGTATACCATACGCGGATCTTTTGTTCCGCCTATATATCCTTCATCCGCTTCCGTAATGACCCCATCATCATTCATATCGACATATTTGATATCTCCCGGACGTACCTCCGTTCCTAATTCAGGTTTCGGTATACCGGGTTTCAGTTCCCCGTTTATAAAATCATCTTCCGTAAAAAGGCGTTCTGCCTGCAATCCCCACAGGGTATTAATGGAGCGTCCCGTAATGGAACGGTAAGTTCCTTTGACCGATTCCGGCTCGTCTTTCTCCAATATCTCATTTTTAGCATAAGTGACAGTACCTCTCAGGCTCATTGCCCAATCATCATTGAACCGTTTGTTGTAAGTTACCGAAAGATCATATCCCTGATTATTCACTTTACCATAGTTGGCATACGGATTAGACACGAAACCTGCTTGGGTAGGGATGGTAGAACGTTGCATAAAAATACTGGTACGTTTTTCTTTAAAGAAATCCAGTTGTACATCCAACTCGTTCCACAACCCCAATTCAAGACCGATATTCATTTTAAGAGCTTTTTCCCAAGTCAGATCGGAAACCCCTACTTCACCTTCCTGAATACCTGTGTAATAGTTGCTATCGGTATATCCGAAATGATAACCGCTGGAATTACTGTTAATGGTAGTGATATATGCAAAACGACGACCGCCGATATTATCATTACCTACCGAACCGACAGAAGCTCTCAACTTCAATTTTGTAATGTCTTCCTGCAAATTCCTCATGAAGCTTTCTTCTGAAATCAACCAACCGATGGCTACGGAAGGGAAGAAACCGAAGCGCTTGCCTTTTGCAAAGTTCTCCGAACCGTTGTAACCGAAATTAAATTCACTGATATAACGGCGGTCGAAAGTATAAGAAAGACGACCGGCGATACCTTGTGTACGATTAGGTTGTACATCACCCCAGTCATAGCTACGCTGGTTGTATAAGAAAAGCGCATCGAGCGCATGTTTGTCAAAAGTACGGTTATATGTAACGGCAGCTTCCAGATAAGTACTTTGGTTTCCGTAATTGGCGTTACTTGAATGGTCTAAAAACTCACTACCATAACTCAAAATACTGTGTACCAATTCTCCTTCATCATTACGCGACTTGGCCACACTGTAATAATCAGGTTCCTTACCGCGAGTAACAAAATTCTCATTATATGTATCGAATGCAAACGTCACTTTCATTTTCAGCCCCGGAGTAATCATCTTTAAATTCTGTTCCAAAGAAAAAAGAGATTCCAGCTTACTTTTTCCACCGCGGTAATAACCGTTCTGCGTATTCATAGCCCACGGGTTTTTACGGGTATTGCTGACACGAGGAATGGTACCGTCCGAATAAACGGCAGGATGTACAAACGGCGGAGTCTCGAAAGCAGCTTGAAACAGTTCATCCGTACTACTTCTCGATTTACGAAGATTCTGTAAATAACCTCCCACATTGAAACGTAAAAGCGTTGTTTTCGTCAAATCCAAATCCACATTGGCACGAATATTATAACGGTTCAGTTTGCTTTGCGTATCGTAAGGCAGTGTTTTATCAGACCCCATAATTCCGTTTTCATGGTAAAGAGAAGCTGTCAATGAATAGCGAAGTATTTCCGTACCGCCGGATACCGTCAGATTTGCACGCGTAGAATTAGCGTAATCCTTGGTTATCGCATCTATCCAGTCTACATCAGGATATAAATCTTTATCATATCCATAATAAGTCTTCAAAATCTGGTCTTTCGTAAACAGCCTTTTGTTCGGGTCGGACTGAAGCGTATTCAGCAAACTCATATATTCGGCAGCTCCTATGAACTGAGGAAGCTTTGTAGGAGCCTGAATAGATTGCTCCACACGTAAATTTACGGAAGGAGCAGATACCGAACCGCGTTTGGTATTAATCAAAATAACACCGTTGGCACCTCGCACACCATACATGGCGCTGGCCGACGCATCTTTCAATACCGAGAACGATTCTATTTCCGCCGGATCGATATCATTCAAACTACGCTCTACGCCATCTACCAAAACCAACGGAGACGTATTTCCGCTGAATGAAGATATACCGCGAATCCAAAAATTTGAGTTATCATACCCGGGCTCTCCCGAAGGCTGTACGGCAATGACACCTGCCAGTTGTCCCGCCAGATTATTACTCATGGAACGGGATGAACCTACCTGTAATTTTGCAGGCTCTAAAGTTTGTACGGAACCGATAACCGAGAGTTTCTTCTGATTACCGTATCCCACAACTACCACTTCATCCAATGCTTCTACATCTTCCAATAAAGTAATATTAAAATTGATATTATTACCAACCGGAATTTCCTGAGTTTTAAATCCTACATAGGTGATGACAAGAATACTGCTTTTATCAGGTACTTCAATATAAAAATGACCGTCAATATCGGTAATAGTCCCCCCTGAAGAACCTTTTACCATAATATTTACACCCGGTAAAGTGTTTTTTTCTTTGTCGATGACAGTACCACTGACACGGATACCTTTTTGCTGCTCGATAGTCTCACTTTCGGAATATGGAGTCTCCGCATATAACGGAAATACATATACCCCGCAAAATAAAGAACCTACAAGCAGTGTTTTCTTTAAATTCATAGTAATTACATTTATTGGTTATTAAATGATATTATAATCAATCCTTGTTATAATTCAAAGGCTGATGCAAAAATCATAAATTAATCTAATACAAATAAATATATAAGATTAAAATACAAAGATAGTTTACTATCAAATACCTGAAAATCAAATATTTAATAGTAAGATCAAGACATAAAAATATAAATGCCGTACAATACTTAAAAGGATGTAATCTGCATAATATTTTCTTCAAAATGCTCCGGATTCAGCGATTTCAGCCTTAACCGCGAGCGATAAGAATAGATGGTAGCTTTAGAATAGCGTAAAAAAGATGCAATGCGTTCACTATCGGTGATTCCCAAGCGAATCAGAGCAAAGATACGCAGTTCCGTAGTCAGACGACCCTCTTGCTTAGGCACAATGGAGTCGTTTGCAGGTAACAATGAATTGAATGCTTTTACAAAAGACGGGAACAGGTGCAGGAAAGTTTCATCAAAGGTATTATAAAACGCTTCGAGTTCCTCTTCGATAATGACGGAAGATTTCAATGTTTTAAATAAATCCTCAAGTTTACCGGACGCCGCTTTTTTATTGAGCATTCTGCGGTAATTATCCATCTTGTCGATGTAAGAAGAACATTCCGTCATAAACTTGGTAATGTAAAGCTCCTTAATATTGTTAGCTTCCGAAAGCGACTGGTTCATATCCGACAATGCGTGATTGGTTTCATGGAGCTCTTTATTGGCAGATTGAAGTTGTTCGTTTACAGAATTAAGCTCCACATTCAACTGTCTTAACCGTTCATTGGCCTTGTTCAGCTCGCTTCTTGCCGCCGATAGTTTTTTTATTTGCCGCCGTACATAAATTACCAAACCGATAAGAAACACAGACAATATGCTGATACATGCCAATGCAATCATCATCTGTTTCTTTTCTTTCTTCGTTTTGACTTGATAGGCATTATCGATAATAGGCAATGTTTGTGTCACTTCAATAGTACGCAGGCGGGCATTACAGAATGTAGCATCATCCAACGAACGACGCATATAAATATATGCCCGGTTGATATCGCCTTCTTCATAGAGGATAGTGGCCAATCGGCGCAGCGAAATATATTCTTTTACTGCCCATTTCATATCAGCCATTGCAGAGACAATCAAGTATTTCTTTTCTTCTTCCCTGTTTCCTTGTCTTCTGTAAAAATCGGATATGGAGTAGGCCACATAGGCTACATCACGGTTATCAGGATCCAGTTGGCGGTAAAAATCGAGTAATATCTGCAATCCTTTGCTATAATCTCCCTGTTCCAACAATCTGTCAGCACGTATATAAACATCGGTAGAATCATTTTTCTGCATAATCGAATCTTTATAAAGCATGGCTTTTGCCCGATATTCCTTGCTTTGAGACTCGATAATGGTATACTTTACCATAGCTTCATACAGTGTATTGTAAATGAGGAAATAATACCTCTCCAGATATTCTGCCAGCGTAGCCCGGTTAATATTTTGTAAAATATCCGATGCTTCTTTATACATACCGCCCTGTATCAGCACATAAGCCATATTCAATCTTGAATCGTCAATGTAATCCTGGCGATTCATCTTATAGGCAGATACCAGTTTTTCCTGCGCATAATGAAGTGCGGAATCAACCACATAAGAAGAATATTCATTGAAAAGAAAGTTCTTCAACTGATAGCGTTCTTCTTCCGATGCGGTTTTGCGTAATTTTGATTTTACGTCAGAAATACGTCCCTCGCGAATATCAACATATTTCTGCTGTTCAGCCACTACTCTATCCAAATCTTCCAAAGAGGGAAAAGCGGTGTTTTGAGCCTGTCCGGCACAGAAATGTAACAATATCGATACGAAGAAGATGATTCTTTTCATTTTTATAGGTTTTTCAGCAACAAAGATATGAAATTTATTACATTCTTAGTGTTAATACCTCTTTCTATCTTCTTCCCGCGCAATACACTCCACCTAATATCAACATCGCACCCATGAGCGAGATTACGGTAAACCGTTCGTCAAGCAGTACGGCAGACCCTATCGATGTAAAAAGCGGATTTAAATAAATGTAGTTGGAAGCCCGTACCGTACCCAATTTTTTCAAAATCATATTCCATACCACAAAACAAATTAAAGAAGCCAGCACCCCTAAAAAAAGGAGATTCATCCAAACCGCCGGTTGCAAAAATCCGGAAAGAGAAAATTGCCAGGGACGAACAAGGAATACGGGAAGTATAGTCAGTACCCCATAAAAGAAAATCTTGCGGGTTATGAAAGCCGTACGGTAACGACCCGACATTTTTTTCATTATCAAACTGTAAAATGCCCAGGAAAAAGCGGCAAGCAAAGTCAGGAAATCGCCAAGGGGTGAAATCTTCAACACAAAATGGCCGTTATACACTACTAACGCCACCCCTACTAATGCAAGCAAAGAACCGCCTATCAGCGCGGCAGTGGCTTTCTCCCTTTTATAAATCAGCAAAGACAGAATAGTGGTGAGCAACGGAGCCGTACAAACAATGAAAGCCACATTGGTAGCCAGTGTAATTTCCAATGCCGTATTTTCCGTCAGAAAGTAGAACGAGCCACCCGTAACACCACCCGACAACAACCAAAGTTCATCCTTCCAATTATCGGCAAACAGTTTGCGCGGAGAGATAAACCAAATACCCAGATAAGCCATCAGAAAACGAAGCAAAAATATCTCTTGTGGAGAAAGTCCGTATCCTATCAATACCTTCGTAGAGATGAACGTCAGCCCCCATATCCCCACTACAAGAATGGCAATAATATGATAAATGTAATTTTTCTTCGCATTCATATACGACACGGATAAGTTATCGGCAAAGATACGCTATTTCTATTTTCAATACAATGAAATAACACCTTTAATAAACGCCTTCGGAAATTTGCTATAATTCTGAAAAAATTATAGTAAAATTCTCTCTGAATTTATTAACGGCCTATTCCTCCCCTATCAGGGTTTTTACAATAAAAATAAACAAAAAGGGATGCAATCTTCACAGATTACATCCCTTGAAATATCCTAAAAAATCTTTTTTGTAAAATCCTATTGAATTAATTCAGCCATTATTTGTATTACAAACAAAAAATTAGTTTTAAAAGCACTTTACAAATATAGTGAATAAAAAGCGTATTGTCAAGTATTTCATGCTGTTTTTTTACACTACTTCGCTACAAATCTGAAAATAAAGACTTAACTTTGCACCGTTTAATTAACAGGATATAAACCGAATTAAGCAAACTATCAACAAGTTTCAGTAAGTATATCAACAAGTTTTCAACAATATAATAAAAACCATTATGGAATACAATTTCAGAGAGATTGAAAAGAAATGGCAGAAACGATGGGTAGAAAATAAAACCTACCAAGTGACGGAAGACGAAACAAAGCAAAAATATTATGTACTGAACATGTTCCCCTACCCCAGCGGCGCAGGTCTGCATGTGGGACATCCGTTGGGATACATCGCTTCGGACATTTATGCCCGTTACAAACGTCTGCAAGGTTTCAATGTCCTGAATCCCATGGGATATGACGCTTACGGCCTGCCCGCAGAGCAATACGCCATACAAACGGGGCAACATCCCGCAATCACTACCGTCAACAATATCAACCGCTATCGCGAGCAATTGGACAAAATAGGTTTCTCTTTCGACTGGAACCGTGAAATCCGTACCTGCGATCCGGAATACTATCATTGGACACAATGGGCTTTCCAGAAGATGTTCAACAGCTATTACTGCAACGAAGAAAAGCAGGCGCGTCCCATTGAAGAACTGACAGAAGCATTCGCCAAATATGGAAACGAAGGACTGAACGCCGCATGCAGCGAAGAACTGCGCTTCACTGCCGACGAATGGAACGCCATGAGCGAAAAAGAACAGCAGGAAGTCCTGATGAACTACCGTATCGCCTATCTGGGTGAGACAATGGTAAACTGGTGTCCGCAACTCGGTACCGTGCTTGCCAATGACGAAGTGGTAGACGGCGTATCCGAACGCGGCGGTTTCCCCGTAGTTCAGAAAAAGATGCGTCAGTGGTGTCTCCGCGTGTCCGCCTATGCGCAACGCCTGCTGGACGGACTGGATACCATCGACTGGACCGAATCCCTGAAAGAAACACAAAAGAATTGGATAGGCCGCAGCGAAGGAGCCGAAATCCAATTCAAGGTAAAAGACAGCGATTTGGAATTTACCATTTTCACCACCCGTGCAGATACCATGTTCGGAGTTACCTTTATGGTGCTGGCTCCCGAAAGCGAATTGGTAGCCCAAGTAACCACCCCGGAACAAAAAGACGATGTAGACGCTTATCTGGAACGTACCAAGAAACGTACCGAACGCGAACGTATCTCCGACCGCAGCGTAACAGGCGTATTCTCCGGAAGCTACGCCGTCAATCCTTTTACGGGCGAAGCAGTACCCATCTGGATTAGCGATTATGTATTGGCAGGATACGGAACAGGCGCCATCATGGCAGTGCCTGCACACGACAGCCGCGACTACGCTTTTGCCAAACATTTCGGATTACCCATCGTTCCGTTGGTAGAAGGCTGCGATGTGAGCGAAGAAAGTTTCGATGCCAAGGAAGGTATCGTATGTAACTCACCGATTATAAATGAAGAATTAAGAATGAAGAATGAAGAATCGGGCTGCGATGTAGAGGCGAACGGTAATTCTTCATTGAATTTGAACGGGCTGACTATCAAGGAAGCTATCGCTACTACTAAAAAATACGTGAAAGAGCATAATCTGGGACGTGTAAAGGTGAACTTCCGCCTGCGCGACGCTATTTTCTCACGCCAGCGTTACTGGGGTGAACCGTTCCCCGTTTACTACAAGGATGGTATGCCTTATATGATTGATGAAAGCTGTCTGCCTCTGGAACTTCCCGAAGTAGCGAAATTCCTGCCTACCGAAACAGGTGAACCGCCATTGGGGCACGCCACCAAATGGGCCTGGGACACAGTAAACAAATGTGTAGTGGACAACAACAAGATTGATAACATAACTGTCTTCCCGCTGGAACTGAATACAATGCCGGGATTCGCAGGTTCAAGCGCATACTATCTGCGTTATATGGACCCGCGTAACCATACTGCCCTGGTAGACAAGAAAGTGGATGAATACTGGCGTAACGTCGACCTTTACGTAGGCGGTACGGAACACGCTACCGGTCACTTGATTTACTCCCGTTTCTGGAACAAATTCCTGTACGACCTCGGTATTTCCGCTGTCGAAGAACCGTTCCAGAAATTAGTGAACCAGGGTATGATTCAGGGAAGAAGCAACTTTGTATATCGCATCAAGGATACCAATACATTCGTATCGCTGAACCTGAAAGACCAATACGACACTACCCCACTCCATGTGGATGTCAACATCGTATCCAACGACGTTCTCGATACGGAAGCGTTCAAGGCATGGCGCCCCGAATATGAAACGGCGGAGTTTATTCTGGAAGACGGAAAGTACATCTGCGGATGGGCTGTCGAGAAGATGAGCAAATCCATGTTCAACGTCGTCAATCCCGATATGATTGTGGAAAAATACGGTGCGGACACACTTCGTATGTACGAAATGTTCCTCGGTCCCGTAGAACAGTCCAAACCCTGGGATACGAACGGCATCGACGGTGTACACCGTTTCATCAAGAAATTCTGGTCTTTGTTCTACGACCGTAACGATAATTATCTGGTAACCGATGAACCCGCCAACAAAGAGGAATTGAAATCTTTGCACAAGCTCATCAAGAAGGTTACGGGAGACATCGAACAGTTCTCTTACAATACAAGCATCAGCGCCTTCATGATTTGCGTAAACGAACTGTTTGCGATGAAATGCAGCAAGAAAGAGATATTGAACCAGCTCACCGTCACGTTGGCTCCTTTCGCTCCGCACGTATGCGAGGAATTGTGGGAAACATTAGGAAACACAGGTTCGGTATGCGATGCGCAATGGCCTGCATACAATGAGGAATACCTGGTGGAAAATACGGTGAACTATACCATTTCATTCAACGGAAAAGCGCGTTTCAATATGGAATTCCCCGCCGATGCCGCATCGGACACTATTCAGGAAACGGTATTGGCAGATGAGCGTTCCATCAAGTGGATAGACGGAAAGAATATCGTCAAGGTAATCGTAGTGCCCAAGAAAATTGTAAACATTGTTATCAAATAACAAATATGCAGATTACAAAACCAACCAAAACGGAAGTGATGAGAGAGTTGAAAGACTATATTTTCATCACTTTCGGACTGATTTCTTACGCTATGGGATGGGCTGCGTTCCTTATCCCCTATCAGATTACGACCGGCGGTACCACAGGTATCGGAGCCATCATCTATTATGCCACGGGATTTCCCATCCAATGGTCGTATTTCATCATCAATGCGGTCTTAATGACGTTTGCCATTAAGATTTTAGGACCGAAATTCAGTATCAAGACCACATTCGCCATCTTCGGACTGACTTTTTTCCTATGGTTCTTTCAAATGTTGGTAAACGGACCGGATGGAGTGCCACCGCAAATTCTCGGACCCGGACAGGACTTTATGGCTTGTCTAATAGGTGCCGCCATGTGCGGTGTCGGCCTGGGTGTAGTATTCAACTGCAACGGAAGTACGGGCGGTACGGATATTATCGCCGCCATCATTCACAAATACCGTGATGTTACCTTAGGCCGTATGATTATGGCTTGCGACGTGATTATCATCAGCTCCTGCTATTTTATATTCAATGACTGGAGACGGGTTATTTTTGGTTTTGTAACACTGTTTGTCATTGGTATCGTATTGGATTACATCGTTAACGGCGCACGACAGTCGGTGCAATTCTTTATCTTTTCCAAAGATTATGAAAAGATTGCCGACCGTATCACCAAAGAGACCCACCGGGGTGTGACAGTGCTCGACGGTATAGGCTGGTACAGCAAACGTAATGTGAAAGTATTGGTTGTATTGGCATACAAACGTCAGTCTGTCGAGATATTCCGCCTGGTTAAGGACATCGATCCGAATGCTTTTATCTCTCAAAGTTCCGTTATCGGTGTGTATGGAGAAGGTTTCGATAAATTGAAAGGAAAATGAAAAAGAAATTTGTATTTGCAACCAACAATGCTCATAAGTTGGAAGAAGTAACTGCCATTTTAGGAAATAAAATAGAGCTTCTTAGCATGAAAGACATCAATTGTCACGCAGATATTCCTGAAACTGCAGATACACTTGAAGGAAATGCCTTGCTGAAAGCAAGATATATCTTTGAAAATTATCAGCTGGATTGTTTTGCCGATGATACCGGTTTGGAGGTGGAAGCGCTGAACGGAGCTCCGGGAGTATATTCCGCGCGTTATGCCGGTGACGCGCACAATTCGGAAGCCAATATGAAGAAATTATTGCAGGACATGGAAGGCATAGAGAACCGTAAGGCACAATTCCGTACCGTTTTCGCCCTTATCATCAATGGAAAGGAACATCTGTTCGAAGGTATCGTAAAAGGCGAAATAACGAAGCACAGGCACGGTACTTCCGGTTTCGGATACGATCCTGTTTTTATTCCCGAAGGATATACGCAAACGTATGCCGAAATGGGTAATGAATTGAAGAATAAAATCAGCCATCGGGCACTGGCTATGAATAAACTTTGCAATTTTCTTTCAAAGTAAACAGTATCTGTCATTCAGAGCGAAGCGAAGAATTCTTTCTTTATATTATATACATTGAGATATAAGAGAGAGTGGATTCTTCGCTTCGCTCTGAATGACAGATATCTTTGAATAATATAATTATGCCCTGATATAAGGGATATAATTAATTATAATCTCAATCTACAACCCCAGCTTTGCGGAAATTTCCAACATCTTCTTGATTGGTTTCACTGCTTTTTCTGCTATTTCAGCATCTACCTTGATTTCGGGAGACTCGTCTTTTAAGCAATTATAGAGTTTTTCCAATGTGTTTAACCGCATGAAGTTACATTCATTGCAAGCGCAAGTGCTATCATTGGGCGGAGCCGGAATAAACTTAGTCTGCGGACACTTCTTTTGCATCTCGTGCAGAATACCGGATTCCGTAGCAACGATATATTCCTTTTCGGGATGAGCAACCGCATACTTCAATAAAGCTGCCGTAGAACCCACTACATCCGCCAGTCTCAAAACCGTACTCTTACATTCGGGATGAGCCAGTACTATTGCACCGGGATACTGCTGCTTTAATTTAACAATCTTTTCAACCGAGAATTGTTCGTGTACATGGCATGCACCGTCCCATAACAACATGTCTCTACCGGTGACGGAGTTAATATAATTTCCTAAGTTTCTATCGGGACCGAATATTATTTTCTCATCTTTGGGGAAGCTTTCAACGATTTGCTTGGCGTTGGTGGACGTTACCACTACGTCCGTAACAGCCTTTACGGCAGCTGTCGTATTCACATAAGATATAACCGTGTATCCGGGATGCTCCTTGACAAACTGTGCAAATTTATCCGCCGGACAACTGTCGGCAAGCGAACAACCTGCCGCCATATCGGGCACCAATACCTTTTTGCCGGGACAAAGTACCTTTGCCGTCTCACCCATGAAGTGGACGCCGCACATCACAATAATGTCGGCTTCCGTTTTTGCCGCCCACTGCGCCAAAGCCAGACTGTCTCCAACGTAGTCGGCTATGTCCTGTATCTCACCCTTCTGGTAGTAGTGCCCCAGAATGACCGCATTCTTCTCTTTCTTCAGCTGCTTGATAGCTTCTATCAGATTATTCATAATAATAATTTTTATTTCTCTTCTTTCTTTAAAAATCCTTTGATAGTGATGATAGGCTGTTAATAGTGTGGACAAATTAATATGATTTTTCTTGCCCATGAAGTTATTAGTATCAGATAAAATTTTATCCTAAGGTTATTAACGTAAGAAATCAAAGTTATATCTATTGATAATAAGCCCCCTACTCTCTCATAACTTCACTTCATTAACATCTTGTTGATAAACTGCAAAGTTAATAACTTTAGAGAGATTAATCAGTGAAATAGGACTTAAAAATGTGTTTATACAGCCTTTGAAAATTCAGCTTAACTTTTTTGGTTTGTTCGTTATACCTATCTGATATGCGTTACTTTGAATAATGCAAGTATTATTTCTAAAAATCTTTCCATACACTATTGACACCTTTTCAACGGTTATTAACAGGGATGTGAACGGAAAGAAGTATCTTTGCGCAGTGTGAGTTATTACATATTACACAGATTGACATAAAGCATATGAGCATGAATAGAAAACTGAAAATAACCGAACTCAATCGTATTAGTACAGAGGAGTTTAAGGAAGCGGAGAAATTGCCGTTGGTAGTTGTATTGGATAATATTCGCAGTTTGCATAATATAGGTTCCGTATTCCGCACTTCGGATGCTTTTCGTATTGAATGTATCTATCTGTGCGGTATAACGGCTGTTCCACCCCATCCTGAAATGCATAAAACGGCTTTGGGAGCTGAATTTACCGTTGACTGGAAATATGTTGATAACGCTATTGAAGCTGTTGATAACCTCAGGAATGAAGGATATACGGTTTATTCCGTGGAACAGGCGGAAGGTAGTATTATGCTGAATGAGTTGACTTTGGATAGAACCGGGAAATATGCCATAGTAATGGGGAATGAGGTGAAAGGTGTTCAACAGGAAGTTATTGACCATTCTCACGGTTGTATTGAAATTCCGCAATACGGCACGAAGCATTCTTTGAATGTATCGGTTACGGCAGGTATCGTTATTTGGGATTTATTCAATAAACTGAAATAAGAATCAAGAGGGTGCCTAAAAGCATACTGTAATCAACAGATATATGCTTTGATTATTAACAGAATTATCTAATTGATTTTTATTAGTTTATACTCTTACTTGTTTACGTTGCTAACAACGTTATCAACATGATATGAACCGGGTTTACAGTTGTCCGTTCTCTACCATCAGGATAACCCTTTCGGTGAGAGCATCATCTCCCGTAGGGTCATATTGTTTTTTCAGGCTGGCTCCGAACAGTGCGGCAAAGGTTTGATAGAACCCGGCTTTGAAAGGTCCCATAAACGCTTTGACCAGTTCATAAGAAGTTGAATTGGTTTGCCGGTCTACCAACTTTATCAACAGCTTTCCCTGAGCAAAAGACAATTTTTTCATGCGGGGGGTATATTGTTCTTTCAACCCTTTCTCCACAGCTTTCAAATGCTTTTGCCGTTCTTTTTCGGTAGGGATGGTCTGCAGATATTCGTAGGTTTCAATGATGGCACGGTTGATTTCTTTGGAAATGGGCAATACTTTTTTTACATCACGGATGAGTTTATAGTACTTTGCCATTTCACGCTTGTTTTTGAACTTAAGCGGTTTGAATATATAGACGGTAGGAAGTTTTACGTATGGAATCGTATCGCCGTTATAAATGCACATGGGGGTGAGGTAGATACTTCCGGACATATCGGTTTTGGGTTGTCGCTGGGCATGGCAGGTCAGGCTTCCCAATGAGAGAAACACAATGAGTATTACTATATTAAGCCGTATGTTCATGTCGCAAAAGTACACCATTCTGTGTAATGTTGTTGCATTGCTTCCGTTTTTCCTTGTTCAATTAACTAATTTAAGGTAACTTCGCTGTCCGTAAATTTGGAATATCCTATTATCAATGACAATAATCAAGGTAGGAGTTTTTATGAGTATGCTGTTAATAACTCCTATGCTTGTAGCTCAAAACGCAACTGTCTCTCTGTGGGAAGAAAATCTGGAACAGCTTTCTATGGATGAAGAAGAGAAAAATTGGGAAGATGAGTTGGAAGAACTTTCCAACCGCTTGCAAGAACCGGTTAATATCAATGTTGCCACTAAACGGCAATTGGAAGAATTTCCTTTCCTGACGGAACTTCAAATAGAAAATATTCTGGCATATGTGTATATACACGGACAGATGCAGACTATTTATGAACTGCAGATGGTGAAAACAATGGATAAGCAAACCATTGAATTGCTGTTGCCTTTTGTTTGCGTAAAAGTGGTTGAAGACGCTTCCCGTTATCCTTCTTTAAAGACGATATTGAAATATGGTAAACAGGAAGTGCTGACACGTATGGATGTTCCTTTCTATACCCGTAAAGGATATAAGAAAAACTATTTGGGACCTGCCGTTTATCATGCGTTGCGTTATGGTTTTCGTTACGGGGATTATTTGCAAGCGGGGATAGTGGGGGAGAAGGATGCGGGAGAGCCGTTCTTTGCTCTGCAGGATAAAAAAGGGTATGATTACTATTCTTTTTATTGTCTGTTCAAAAATTTGGGTAGAATGAAATCGTTGGCGTTGGGTAATTATAAGTTGAGTTTCGGCCAGGGGTTGGTACTCGGTACTGATTTCGGGTTAGGAAAGACTTTTTCTATGTCTGCGTCGGAATATCGTACGGGGGGAATCCGGAAACACGGTTCTACGGATGAATACAATTATTTTCGAGGGGCGGCGGCAACAGTGGAAATTCTTCGTTTTTTGGAGTTTTCCGCTTTCTATTCACATCGTTCTATGGATGGAGTGGTAAAAGACGGGGAAATCGCTTCTATTTATAAAACAGGGCTGCATCGTACGGAGAAAGAAGCGGATAAGATGAATGCTTTTACCCTGCAATTGACAGGCGGTAATCTGACTTATGAGAAGAATAAGTTGAAGGTGGGTATAACCGGTATTTATTACTTTTTCAATCACCCTTATGAACCGGACTTGAAGAAGTATGCAAAATATAATTTGCATGGAAATGATTTTTATAATTTAAGCGTGGATTATAAATACCGTTCGGGAAAATTGGTATGGGTAGGAGAGGGGGCGGTGGGAAAGCAAGGTTATGCTTTGCTGAACCGATTGAAATATAAACTATTAACAGGTTATCAACTATTGTTGATTCACCGTTATTATTCACATGATTATTGGTCTTTCTTCGGTCGTTCATTCGGAGAAGGCAGTATGCCTCAGAATGAGAATGGCTGGTATCTGGCTGCGGAAGCAACTCCTTTGGCGCATTGGACGTTTTTCGCTTCGTTGGACTTGTTTTCTTTTCCCTGGTGGAAATACCGTATCAGTAAATCCTCAAAAGGAATGGACGGGATGTTTCAGGCGGTTTATTCTCCTCGCAGAAATTTGAGCGTATATCTTAATTATCGTTACAAACAAAAGGAGAGGGACGTGTCGGAAACGGGAGGAAAGGTTACATTACCTGTTTATCATCATAAACTTCGATGTAGGCTTACTTATATGCCGGGAGCTTTTATGCATCGTATTACAATTGATTATAATCATTTTCGGCAGCAGGACGGAAAAGGTTATAGTTTTGAGGGAAAACAAGGATGGCAATGTACACAATCTTGTGCTTATACGTTTTCCGGTTTTCCTTTGGCTGTATCTGCACAAGGTACTTATTTTTATACGGATGATTATGATTCCCGTATCTACGCTTCCGAAAAAGGGTTGCTTTATACATTTTATACTCCTTCTTATTATGGCAAAGGTTTTCGTTATTCGGTTCATGTACGCTATGATATGAACAAAACTTTTATGTTTCTCGTTAAGTTCGGGCAAACTGTTTACCGAAATCGCAAGACTATCGGTTCCGGTAACGATTTGATAGAGGGGAATAAAAAAACAGACTTGCAAATGCAGTTCCGCATTAAGTTTTGAATAATAAGTAAATACGCATAATTAGCTTATACTATCTGATATAAAATTTTCAATATTTACTTAATCGCGCTGTTTTTAGAAGTACTTATATGTTTATTTTCTATATTTGCCGCATTAATATAAATCATAGATAAGATGACTGTTATTTATCCGTCGCCCATATTCGGTCCTGTTCATTCCCGCCGTTTGGGAGTATCTTTGGGAATCAATCTGCTACCGGAAGACGGTAAGGTGTGTAGTTTTGACTGTATTTACTGTGAATGTGGATTTAACTCCGATCATCGTCCTAAAAAGCCGTTGCCTACGCGTGAGGAAGTACGTATTGCATTGGAAGCCCGGTTGCAAGATATGCAAAAGAACGGACCTGTTCCCGATGTACTGACCTTTGCCGGGAACGGAGAACCGACCGCACATCCGCATTTTCCTGACATTATAGAGGATACGCTTGCTCTGCGTGATAAATATTTTCCGAAAGCGAAGGTGAGCGTACTTACCAATTCTACTTTTATTCATCGTCCCGCTGTGTTCGAGGCTTTGAACAGGATAGATAATAATATTCTGAAATTAGATACGGTGGATGAAGCTTATATCCATGAGCTTGACCGCCCGGCGGGACACTATTCCGTGCGTGAAATAATCGAGGGGATAAAAGCTTTTAAAGGCAATTGCATTATTCAAACCATGTTCCTGAAAGGCGGTTTTCAGGGCAAGGATATGGATAATACGTCCGATAAGTATGTTTTACCCTGGTTAGAGGCCGTAAAAGAGATTTCTCCCCGCCAGGTAATGATTTATACTATTGACAGGGAAACTCCCGACCATGACCTGCAAAAAGCTACACACGAGGAATTGGATCGTATTGCGGCATTAGTGAAAGAAGCGGGAATAGCGGTAAGCGTTTCTTATTGATAAAACTTATCGGATTTATGCCTTATAAAAAAAACAGTTAAGGGGGATATCCTTCGCAGACGTCCCCCTTATGAATTTTGTAGAGTAATTTTATGAAAAAAAAATGAAAATTTGAGTTTTAGTTTTCGTCCTCGTCAATCTTTGCTTCCGCAATGATTTCTTCGGGAACTTTATCGCAACGAATGTATTTGTTCACATCATTTTCGTCATCTTTGGCTGTCCAAATCATTGAACCGCTTTCCAATAAGTCGGTTACGATATATTTATTGTTCCAGTCACCATTACCGAAATCATAGTCACCGCTGATGATAGAGCCCAGATAAGGGTCTACTTCGATGCTGAAATTTCCGGTGATGTAACGGGCATACATACTGTCGAACTTCTGATACATCTCAAAAGTTTGTTCTTTACGGTTGAAAGTTATATAGCAGTATGTACCTTCTGCCAAAGGGGCTCCGTTCCATTCGGAGAGTTCCCACGTACCGTTCAGGTTGGCAGGGGTAACTTCCAAAGTCGGGATTACCGGTTCGTCGTCATCACAGGATGTAAGACAGAACAGGAAGGCGAATAAAGCCATCAGTTTGAAAATATTCTTCATATCGAATTTCTTGTTTTTATCGTTACTTAATACAGTTTATTTTTATATTCAATGTCCGGTCTGACGGGCGCGCATCTATTCCTTCAAGAATAATCGGAAAGGTAAACGATTTACCTTTTTCTGCAGGAATCAGTGATGCGTTGATTGTTACTACAATATCGGCTTCACCGCCCGGCTGAATAACTTCCGGTTCCGTACGGAAAGTCGCGAATTTGGGGATGATGAGAGCTGACAGGCGTAGCGGCTTGTCTCCGCTATTTCCACATAAAATCCGTTCCGAGGACTGACTGCCGCCACCCACTTCACTAAATTTCATTTGGTTCTGTTTCAATCTCAGTTTTCCCATCGCATACGGATAACGTGCCCACTCGTCTGCTCCGGGAACGACATTTCCTACCAGCGTCAGGCGTGCCACCGGGGTTTTATCCGAGGAAGACAGATAAACGAAAGCATTCGTATCTATCGTTCCGGGGTGATTTTTCGGGTGATAAGTCAGAGAGATTGTCCGTGTCTCACCCGGTAATATATCTCCGGTACGTACATCCGCTACTGCACATCCGCAAGTGGTTCTTACACGTGTAATGGTAAGTGTTTTTTTACTTATGTTCTTGCATGTAAAACGGTACGTTTGCGGAACGTCGTCCTCAGTCAGAGTTCCAATATTCAATACAGTTTTATCGAAACGCAGGATTTGTTCCACCTGCTTCATTAAAGGCGGGTTTATCAGCGAATCGATTTTTTCCTGTGAACGGAAAGGAAAATCCTGGGCTGTCAAAGCCCGGGATTGTCCGATTCCCGCACAAAATATCAGTAACTGTATCCAAGTAATTGGTTTCATTGGTAATCTAAATTACATCCATCCGTTATCATTAGCATTCTTACGAACAGTAACGGCAATAGTCTGCTCGCTTCCGTTGCTTACTTTCACTGCGATATGGGCAGTACCGGTCTTTACTCCGGATACTTCCATGAATGTACCGTTAACGGCTACTGTTGCAATGGCTGCATCACTCGATGTACAGGTATACGCCAGGTTTTCACCGTTTACAAAATAGTAGGCAAGGTTGATAGTGGATTTATTGCCTTCGGCTACATAAACATTAGGTACTTTCATGTCCGAACCGCTTCCTTCGATATTGTTCAGCAGTAAGGCGGCATCAGTCAAACCTGTACCCATTTTACCTATATAGCTCAGCAAATTCATTTCATCGATAGAACCGCCTGACGGAGAAAGATGATTGCGGTAATATTTCTTTGTTTTTACATTCTGATACCAGCCGTCCACATCTTTTACGGATTCCTTCATCAGTTCTATAAACTCAGGCGCTTTGAAATGACGACGTTGCTTTACGGCGTACGACAGGCCTAATGCGGCTACGCCTGATATGTGAGGACAAGCCATGGAAGTACCGTCCATATAGCCGTAAGTGGCATTACCGTTCTTTATCCAGGTAGAAAGGATAGAACCGGATTTTGTCCTATTGATTTCTGTCCATTCTTCGGGATCGTCCATCGCAGGTGTATTGTGATATTCAGTGTCACCGCCGGGGGCACAGATATCTACGTTCTCACCATAATTGGTATAAGAAGCCGGAGTGAAATCAGCAGCTACGGCAGCTACAGTAACGCATTTGGTATATCCACCCGGATAACCCGGTATACCCGCATATTCATTACCTGAGGCAAAAACAGCGATACCACCGTCAATTACTCCGTTAGGAGAGCCGGCATTGTTGAGGAAGTAATCTATTGCGTCCTTTTCCAATGGATAGGTTTCTTCCCATTCTTTCTGAGTGGCCGGACCGGGTGTATAACCGTCTACCAGATTGGCATCGCCGGAGTTGTAACCCCAACTGCATTGCAAGATAACGGCACCATTGTCGGCAGCATATTTTATGGCTTTGGCTTCACCGTCCAATGTTACGCCACCTTCACCGTCGAATACCTGGCAAGACATGAGCTTGACACCGGAGTTCGGTGTACCGTCTCCACCGGCTATGCCGGAAACACCTTCGCCATTGTTATTGACAGCGGCGATTATACCGGCTACGTGAGTTCCGTGACCGGTATCGTTGGCATCAGTCCAAGATATCAGCCCGCTGTTTTTCACGAAGTTATAACCGTATCTGTCGTCTTTATATCCGTTTCCGTCAGCATCTTTTCCGGCACGAAGCTGTTCTTTCTCATTAACCCACATGTTGGCAGCAAGGTCGGGATGTGTATACATTACGCCTTCGTCCAATACGGCAACGATAATGGAAGGATCACCTGTACATTTTTTCCATGCTTCCAGACAGTTAACGTCACATCCTGTTACCGATTTGGCATTTGAATTACCAAAATCAATGTCTCCTACGTTATTGAGATTCCATTGGGTTACAAATCCCGGGTCATTGGGCGCTGTACTAAGTGTACGTGTAGCTGCTGTTTTTTGCAGTACAGCTTCACTGGTATAAGTACGGTAGTTACCGGAGTAAGCGCGTCTGATACGGCTGTTACCCTGTACTTTAGAAATTTCTCCCAATTTGGAAAGACGGTTGGCTGCTTCCTGTAAATCCGTATTTTCATCGAATTTCACCAAATACCACAGGTGTAATCCTGCGGCACGGGTACGTTCTTCGTTTTGTTGGTCTACGGGGAAGATGCGCTCAAAGTGGTATCCACCCAGAATTTCCAGAACCTCGTCGGTAGATGGGATTCCTGAGCGGGTCATTGCTCCGCCGCTTCTTGTGGCACGTGTCATTGTTTGGTCGAGGATGTCGGTCATTTCAGGTTTGAACTTAATCAGCAACTCACCTGAAGTGACATCCGCCGGAAGTTGAACTTCCGTCCCCCCGGTCGGGGTGGACGGTTGTTCAATGATTTCCTGATCCGAACAAGATGCCAGTGTCAAAGCAAACAGTGCTACGTATAAGAATTTTTTCTTCATTGTTTCTTTTTAAAAATTGTTCTTGTTAATGATATACTCATTTCGGAGCTTTTAGTTGGCTACATATCTCTTATAGTATAATGGATATGCTACACCTTCTTCGTCCTTTTCACCTGTAGTACCGTAATAATATTTATAATTAAATTTTACGTTATCTATATTATTGAATCCTACAGGTTGAGATTTTGAGTCTTTTGCTTCATCTTCTTGAGCGAAAATGAAAGTTTCCGGACTCCATTCTACAAAGTAAGGATGGAATAATATCCATTTTGGTAATGCTCCTGTCAGATAATTTAAATTGAAAGAGAATGCGCGAGCGTTTGGAAGAACACGTGGAACATCTTGTCTTGTTACATTTTCAAAGACCACTGTTTCACCATTGCTATAAGTTACTTCCTTAATTTCTGTACTTGGTTTTAACCAACCACAGGTATCTGCAGATATTTTAGTAAGATAGATTGAAGGCTCAGCTTTAAGTTGATCTTCTGTGAAGAAATCTTCATCTTGGTAATGTTGAATGGTTAAAGCATTGCTCACTTCATCATCATCAGGTAACTCTCCTTCAATATAATTATAAGAAAGTGACAGTTCTCTCAGGCTATCCCAAGTCAATAACTTCATAAATGCATTCTTGTCTGCTATATTATTGAGGTTAATATGTAAACCGACTTTCTTACCATTGTATTCATTAGTTCCGCTGATTTGGCTCAATTCTTTTATTATATCTACACGGCGACATCCGGTTAAGCTTAATGCGGTTAATTTAGGGAAGTTTTCTTGATTTACTATATCGGTAACATCCGATAATTTATTGAAACCATTACTTGCCAAATTCAACGCCTCTAAACCTGCATAACTTTCGTCAACTTTACCACCTAATTTGATGAAGTCTTCAGGTAATCCATTCAGACCTAAAGCATATACAGATAGTTCTTTCAGATGTTTTAATCCACAGATTTCTTCACCTAAAGAAATGTTACGGATTTGCCAGTTTGCATTACTTTGAATAGAGAATGATTCCAGATACTTCAGATAACGAACTTCTTTAGGTAATGTTTCACCGTCCTTTAGGTCGATTAACATGAACTGTACAGAACGTACACGGCCGATGGCGTTCTTATCTCCGTTAGGAAGTTCATCGGTAGCCTCCCAAAGTTTTACGTAGCTCCAGTTCAACATGCTTTCACTGGTATCGAATCCTACCATACTCTGAACTTTTTCATTGATGGCAAGGATAGCGATTGAGTCACCTGCGCGGTCATCTGTAATTCTCAAAGCAGGTTTCTGATTTACGGTTAAGATAACTTCACCGGTAGGATTACCTTCGTTGTCTACCAACTGTTCATCAGCATCTTGAGGAACTAAACGGATTTTTGCAACGCGTGTGTAAGGAGCAATATTCGTTTTCCATTTGAAGCGTACTTTAACGGTACGTGGACGATATCCTCTGTCTAAATCAATCTTTAAATCAGATTCTTTAGGTAGGGTAATCCAATCTTTTCTATCGGATTCCATTTCCTCTTTCTCTTCATCTGTCATTGATTCGGCAAAAGAATACTCTATGTCACTTTCTATTTTGAAAGCGACGTTGGCAGAAATCGTTACATCAAAATAACGGTCGTCATATCTGGCGGAGTTTTCTATTTCTATTGTAGGTTCTTTCAACAAGATTTGTTTGCCATAACCAAATTGAGTTACTTTAATCAATTTAGGTTCTTGCCCCTCTACAGAGAAACGTATCTGTGCTTCGCGGGATACTTCCAATAAGGTAGAGTCAATAGCCAGGCTACAGTCTGCCGAACCCAAACCATTAGCAGGAGATATAGATATCCAGGGCTGGGATGAGCTTGCCACCCAGCTGTTATTAGACGAAACAGCAATCTTTTCTGTTCCTCCTTCGGCAGCGATTGTAATTTCCTCTCTGTCTACCGAAATGCCACCGGAAATTCCTGTTTCATCATCATCTTTACACGAAGTCATAAACCCCGTGCAAAGAATCAGTCCTAATGTTATTTTACTTAAATATTTCATTAATCGAATCTTTCTTATTGTTTATCGTTTAATATCCAAAGCGTCACAACCGCGAATGTCCTGTGTTTTGTCATAAATCAGCATATACATGCCTGCTTCAATGTAAGGACATATACTGGTGAGGTCGATAGAGATATTCGGATTGTCTTTGATATCCAGAATCCAAAGTTTAGGTGTCATTTCCTCATTTACTTTACGGATATCGTTTGAACCGATCTGTAATTGGAGAAGGCTCGGACATTTTGTGATTCCGGTCGGCCAATCACGCAGACAACGTTCACCGGCAGCATTACGCTGATGGCGAATACCGAAAGCTTGCAGCACACTACTGTTCAATGGCTGAGTTGGGAACTCAGAGAAACGGTTGAAACTTACGTCCATATTGGTTAAGTAAGGCAAAGTTGTCGCCCGGAAGTCATCGGACAATTCTGTCAGCTTATTAAAACGTAGGTCGATAGTGCCTAACAGATATGTGTTCTTAAATTCCTTACCATTTCCATCTTTACTTGATAATGAATATTGAGGGATTTTCTCTAATAAGTTATTGTTCAGCGTAATCGTAGTAATCGGTGAGTTTGCTTTGAACAACTCTGTAGGGAACTTGCTTATTTTATTAAAGGATAATGTTACAGTGGATGCATTGATTCCTTTATAGGTATCCATCTCATCAGGATGTATATTGTTACCACCATCACTACCAATTTCATTATAAGAGAAGTCTACTGATCCCATTACATATACCGAACCGGCATTAAAGATATTAGGAATGTATTTCAGCTTGTTGTGAGCAAAACTTAAACTCTCTACTTGGTCAGTAAAACCACAGAAATCTTTTGGAATTTCTGTGATCTTATTATAATTCAGATTCAACTGTGTCAATTTAATATCCGCTCCGAAAGGATATAGTGTTGTAATGTTATTAGACATACAATCCAACAATCCTAACTTTTTCATATTCTTTAAATATTGACTTTCCGGAAATACTTCCAGGTTATTATAACTCATATAAAGAATTTGGATTTTCTTTGCAGATTCACTTTGGGTGGGATCGGCTAATCTTTCCCAATCGTCAGTTAATTGTGTCCCCTCAATACCTTTGGAACAAGCAATATTAAGTACTTGCATTTCTGGAATCTTATACAAGAATTCCGGTAATGTAGTTAGTTTAGAACAATTATACAATTCGATATCTGTCAGTTCTGTCATGTTCTTCCAACTCCAATTCACGGCTTCGTCTTTATACTGTTTGGCGTATTCAGAGTTTTCATCTATCCAGTCTGTACAGATATTCTCAGCAAGGAACGGGGAATTACCCATATAGAATTGCTGTAATTTTGTAAGACGCATTACAGCTTTTGATACATGTGTAATCTGGTTGGTATAGTTCCCTATTTGCGTATCTTTCAAATGAATGCGATTGTCTTTTTTAATAGCTTTCATTTTAGGATTGCGGTTAACTGAGTTTTGTAACAGTTCAGACATTTCTATACGCGGGTCATAATCCAGAAACATTTCTTTGTAGTTCATGCGTACTTTTTGTTTCTGTGATTCTTGCATATTTTCGTTGGTAAACAGTCTGCCACCTGCAGTTTCGCTATGCGAACCAAGGGCAAGAACTCTCAGCTCGGTTAATTGTCCGATAGCATCAGGTACTTTACCTTTTGCACCAAAACCTTCAATGCTAAGTCCTGTTACACGGCCTTCGTCATCCAGTGATACGCCCGGTTGATCACCCCACATATCCAGTTCTTTGTTGAAGTTCCAATTAGTACCTTCAGGACTGCCGATACCATGATATCCCCAGTTCTTACCATCCAGATTTTCCCAAATTTCTTTCAGAGCTAAATAGTCTTTAATATATTCAGCTGTTTCAGAAAGTTTAATAGGAACAATAGCTCCCTCAGTGAATTCATTATCTATAATAGTAAACTCATCACCTTTAACATTAGTAGCTGCTCCAAGAGTGGAAACTACAGCACCTTTTTTGGAATAAGTAATGTATTCGGTAACTTGGTAAGTACCTACCGGTAACCATACCGCAGAGTCACATTTTGCCGTACCGATGTCCATATACTTATCATCGGCATTGTCGGGATTTTGGTGTTCTATGGATTCTTCTTTATACTTTACTTTTAATCCTTTGATGGTAGTAGGGACACGTGTAAAAGTATTGGTTACGGTTACATCTATGATAGCAATGTTGCTAAATAGATATTCTTTTTCGTCATCTAAGCTGGCACGTGTGGTAAGCCCGTCTTTAATAAGTTTAAAAGTAACGCTTCCACGAGCTTGTACATCTGCTGTCAAATCTTTTATGGTAAGTCCTTGTGAGATAACAGAGAATGTTTCGTTATCACTGGCAGATATACTTATAACAACCTTATCCAGTTTATCCAGTAGTTTGTAACCAATGATTTTATAGTCACCTACTAATAACTGTAATTTGTCACTTCGCATGCCATATTCAGCATTGCTTTCATTATAGGCATTCAATACTAAAGTTTGAGTGATACTCTTACCATTGTATTGCATCTCTATTTCAACCTTTTGTACATCACCCAACTTACTCAGAGTTGTTGTACGGGTTGTCGTACTCGATTGGTTTTCCTCCTCTTGTACATAGGATGCTGACTTGTAAATCTTGAATTGTACGTAGCCATACTGACTGCCTTGCAATTCGTCTTTATCATCAGAACATCCACCCATCACCATGCCAAATAGCATGGTGAAGAGCGGTACAAGAAATAGTTTCCAATTTATAGTTCTTTTTGAATTCATTTATTATGTCTTTTTACAGTATTACTTAATACGTATTTCGTTTAAGTATTATTTAATATCCTTTTGTCTTTTCAATTTTGTAACAAAAGATAGAAAGATAAAAAATGATCGGATGTTTAATACATTCTAATATTTAATTCTATGGCAAAGTCCATAGTGTCAAAATTTCCAATACCAGCCATGATTTGATCAAAGGACATACTACTTGGGTATCCTGTTAATACCATATATTCTTTTCCATCAATAGTCTTATTTGTAATTTGTATTTCTCCTTCCCATGGATTGTACATAACTCTAAAATCATGTCCTGCTGGTATTGAATTTGTTTGGATACAAACAGATTTATTATTTTCTAAAAGAGATTTTGAAAAACTTGCATTCCAAGCTATAGAAGCCATTTGACCGGGGTATTCTGATATAGAAATTGTTTGATCATTATTGTCAAAAGGAATTAAATCCTCTTCTTTTACTGTAGTCCAATCAGTAATTTCTTTATTTGTATAAAATCCTTTAAGAATAATTTCTATTTCTTCATTTTTGGGTTCTTGAGTAAAATGAGTCCATATATAATCAGTATATTCGTCATTCAGATAATCCATCGGTGCGCCATTATCACTATCTCTAGTGAATAGAGTTGCTTGGAGATCAGTATCTTTTATTTTGTTCCAGATTACTTCAGGAATTACTAATATTGCCGCTCCTCTTAATTCAGCTCCTTCCGGAAGGGCAGCAACTGTTAGAGTCAACTTAGTACCTTCTTCTACTATTGTTACCCAATCAGGTTCTTGAGTTACATCATAAGTATAGAAATAAGTACCCATTGCAGGAGTTTTTATTTCTGTGATTTTTAATACATGGAACTTATCATCACGAACAGTTATAGTTGAACTCAATTGATTTTCATACTTAACTCCTTCAGTACCCTCCATACTTCCACTACTTGTTTCTGTGAATACTGTTCCCTCAGGATTTACAGTAAGCGCATTGATATATTCAGGTTTAAACAAAAGAACATTTTCTTTTAATCCTTCATAAGCAACAGGAACTGAAACATTAATAAGTCCTTCATTGGTAGTTTGTACACCAAATACTAACTTGTGTCCTTTTTCGGTAGAGATTGAATATTTAGGATCAATACCTTCTGTGTTATCGTTGTTGAAAGTCAAATTGAATTTACCTTCTCCTTTATTTTCAACTTTTATCCAATCCGGATTTTCAGAGGTAGAAATACCTACTTCGAATTCAGATTCGGTAAGGATTGTAGTATAGACAACATCTATTTTTTCATAGCCGCTACCTTTAATGATGATTGGGTTTTCTGTATTATAAACATTACCATTCTCATCTTTGATGGTTAAGCCATTGAATACTTTTTTAGGGCGAGTAATTTTGTAAATTACCTGCTCTTTTTCACCCAGTGTTAATGTGATTTCTGCCACATTATCATCCGAATAATTTTGTCCGTCACCGGAAATTTTAGCGGTGATAGTTTGCTCACCGGCTTTACCTGTTATACTGCTTTGCGTAAACTCACCATCAACAAATTTACACCATCCGGCATTACTTGTGAGTTTCCAGTCTACAGTTGCTTTGAAAGAAATAGTTATAGTTCCATCTGCATTACAAGTGGCTTCCTGTAATGTAGGAAATTCAATTTTTTCACCTGGAGTATTTTCTCCATCATCGTCTGAACAACCTGTGAATGACACAATAAACATCATAGCTAATGCCATGATCCAACTCATACTTTTTAAATTTAATGCTTTCATAATTGTATGATTTTAAATGTTAATATCCTTGTTCTTTTAATTTTTCAGCCTCTGCTTCACTAATCCATTCGATTACATTAATGAAAGTACCTACTGTACCATATTCCGAACCATCTTTATTATCGACACTTACTGTAACGAACTGTAAAAGGTAATTCTCGCAAGTTCTATAATAAGAAGTATAGCTTGTAGGCTGATTCAATAATAAATTGCCATTACCGTAGATAGTTCCGAAAGCTTCTCCTGTACTACCGCACACTTGTTCTTTCATTTCAATCAGTGGTTTAAGCGGATCTTTGGTATTGAACTTTATCTTTGTATCATATCCATCGTAGTAGATGCCGTGTAGGATAATTGTATTTTCTTCTTCCGCAACGTCGGAAGTAATCAGACGCATATCCACATTTTGATTGGGTATGTCGTTACCGCCAAAGAAAGTAGAAGTAACCGTGCAATATCCTGTAAAGTTGTTGATGTCGAACGGACAAACTTTCTGCAGTACAACTTTAGTTTCGGTGCCGTACATTTCCCACTCGTTAGATTCGGGAATGATGAGGTGCAGGGCAAACCCTAATGAATCGGTAGGCTCGATACTCTCATAGTTACCTTGTACTTCCACATTGGCTGCCATTTCACCGGCTTTGATAGTCACTGTATTTGAAAGGAGTTTATAGTGCTTTCCTTCGACAGCGTTGCTCTTCTTGTCTAATATCTCGACAGCGAAAGTACGATCGTAATCGGCAGGTACAGTGGCTGAAACGGGGACATTGAATATCTCATTGCTTTCTTGCACACCATACTGGTAGAGCGTGTCGGAAAACATAAGATAATTAGGCCCGCTGTATACCACCTTGTCCTGTTCGCATCCGACAAGGGCTATCAGTGCAGCAACGGCTGTAATACATCCAAATAATAGTTTTTTCATTATCGTATGTTTTTAGTCTTATTTGTTACTTTCATTAGGTTCCACTTCCGAGCCCGGAGCATCCAGTTCGTGCTGAGGTATCGGCCATACGAACATAGGATCGTCCGCTTCCACTTTCAGACTGCTGCCATTGGAAAGTGACTGGTCTTGCGGTTCACGTTTGAAGCCTTTGTGCCAGCGCTTCAGGTCTTGCAGGCGGAAACCTTCCATATAGAGCTCTTTTACGCGTTCTTCCTCAATGACTTTCATTGCGTTTTCTTTGTCACCCATAGGGGTAGAACCACCATACGTAGCATAACGTGCCGCACGGATAGCGGTAATGTCTTTTCCTGCTTCAGCGGTCTTTCCTGATTGTACGTATGCCTCGGCACGTATCAGATATTGTTCCGACAAACGGAGTACTTTCGGCATGGTAACGTGAAGAATCTTGTAGTTGGTGAACTCTTCGTTACCGAAATACTTAATCAGCAACGGCCAGGTAAGTCCGTGGCTGTATCCGGTAGTGAAAGACTGGAAGAAAGTGGAAGCACGCAAGTCATTTGCATCGTATAGATTGATAGCCCACTTTGCAGGAACATAATCCGGACGCAGAGTGGTGTAATCGTAGTTCGCAAAAATAGTTCCTAAACGGCCGCCATAGGAGTTGATAGTGAAACCAACTTTCCAGATAGCCTCGGTGGAGTGGTCGTTTGTCCACATATATTTATAATAGCTGATGCCGGAAGAAATCTGCTGTGTACAGCTTGACAATGTGTAATAGCCGCTTTCAATAACCTTGGTAGAGTATTTGATAGCTTCGTCCCACTTTTTCATGTAAAGAGCTACACGGGCACGCAATGCGTAAACGGTGTATTCGTTGAAGTACGGAGTATCGTATAATGCACCGCTGAAATCTTCTTCAAGTTCCAGCAAATCGGCTGCACGGTCGAGGTCGTCCAATACAAACTGATAAGAGTCTTTTAGTGAAGAGCGTTTCATTTCCTCATCACTGCGATAGTGTTGGCTAAGGATAACACCCAGCTGCTTGGCGGCATCTTCGTCGCTTTCGTATGCCTTGCAGAACAGTTTAATCAGTTCTGAGTAAGCCAATGCACGAGCGAAATAGGCTTCACCGCAACACTGATCCAATTTGTCGAGGGCTGTATCGTCCGTTGTGTTCTTTCTTACATTGTCTACTCTGTCGAGCAGGAAGTTACAACGGTTGATAACTTCGTACAATGAACCGTATACGGCTTCAATATCGGTATTGGTAGCCAGGATGTCTTTCCAACGCCAGATATCGCCGTAGATATTCGTATTGCCGTTTATTCCATAAACGAGGTCGGTCTGCAAATCGGGCAACAATGTAAGGTTACCGGAGTACAGGTATTTGCTCTTGTAAGCGTCGTAAATACCGATAACAGCCAGGTTTACATCGTCTACCGTCTGAATGGCCTGGTCGAAAGGCACTTCGTCTTCAGGCAGTTTGTCCAAACAGGAAGTAGCGGACAACATCACGGCAGCCAACATTATATATAATCTGAATTTTTTAATCATCTTTCTTTCTGCTTATAATATTAGAATGAAACTTCAATACCCAATGTGAACTGGCGTGATGCCGGATATTGTGCTCTGTAAATATTGCTTGCAACTTCCGGGTCGAGTCCTTTGAAACCGGTAAAGGTCAGCAGATTCTGACCTTGCAGGTAGACACGTGCGGATGTGAAGAAGTTGGTTTTCTTCAGCAACGGCTGAGGAAGTGCGTAAGCCAGCGTCAGGTTCTTCAAGCGAAGGAATGAAGCGTTTTCGAGGAAACGGTCATCGAGTTGGGCAACCACTCCGTAACGGGGAATGTCTGTAATGTCACCCGGCTTTTTCCAACGGTCGTACAACAGGCGTCTTGACTGGTTGTATGCGCTGTACAATCCGTTGCTTTCTTCGAAGAAACGGTCGTTGTTCATAACCCAACGGTCGGCCATCCAGCTGAATTGTGCAGATAATGACAAGCCTTTCCAACTGAAAGTTGTTCCGAAACCGCCGGCCCAAGGAGAGTCAAAAGTCTTTCCGGTCATTACTTTGTCTTCTTCGCGGAACTCGGTGGTTATTTCACCGTCTTTGGTGTACCACAAGGCATCACCGTTGGCAGGATTTACTCCGGCATAGCGGTTTAGGAAGAATTCGTGTACCGGGTGGCCTACTACGTATTTCAATCCGGTAGTAGAGTTCACATATTCCTGTACACCGTTATAGAGTTCTACGAGCTTGTTCTTATTATAAGATACATTGACATTCAAATTCCAGGCAAAGTCTTTGGTACGGATTACATCACCGTCTATTGAGATTTCGACACCACGGTTTATCATTGCGCCGATGTTTTCCCAACGGGAACCTTCGCCGGTTACGGCGTATGATTCGGGAACGTACATTAACATATTGCTTGTCTTCTTATGGTAGAAGTCGATGTTCAGGTTGGCACGGTTGAAGAAGCCCAGACGCAGACCGACGTTGTTTGCCCAAGTCTGTTCCCAGCCTAAATCTTCATTTCCGCTCTGTTTCGGATAGATTCCGGCTTCGTCATTGTAGTTAGGACCGCCGGCAACCAATGCCAAGTGGTCGTAATTGGGTATTTCCGAGTTACCGGAAGTACCGGTACTCAATGCGACTTGTGCGCTGGTAAGCCATTCGATGTCTTTCAGGAAAGCTTCGTTCTTGACATTCCACATGAAACCCAACGACCAGAACACACCCCAACGGTGGTCTTTACCGAAACGTGAAGAAGCATCGGTACGGGTGGCGACTTCTGCGTAATACAAATCTTTATAATTGTATTCACCACGGAAGAAGAATGACAGGTATGAATAGGAGTCATTGGAATCCGCCCATGAAGAAGCGCGTGTACCGGAAGTTACATTCGTTAGTTTATCGTTGGCTTGTCCGCGGGTAACCACCTGGAAGCCTGTTGACTGATAGTCCACCGCTTCTTGTCCCAACAGGAAGTTGAGCGAGTGGTCATCGTTCAATGCCCAACGGTAATTGACGGTAGTAGTTTCACTCAATGTAAGAGCGTCTGAGGAGTTACGTCCGGCCGAACCGCTTCCGTCATTAATAATATAGCTGGGATATGATCGCATGAAAGCCGTAGAGTGAGAGTAGTCTGCACCGAATTGTGTATGAATGGTCAGGTTCTTAATCGGAGTAATGTCTGCAAATACGGTAGACAGTACTTTATACTTCTTATAATTAACCGGATTGTTGTTCATCCACTCAATAGGGTTCTGACCTGTTCCCGCCCAAGTTCCGTTGTTTTCGGAAGCCAAAGAACCGTCCGCATTGTACGGGCTCCAATAAGGCAACATAAAACGGGAACCGGAAATAGGAGTATAGAGCGCCATTTCTCCCTCTTCCGCCTGCTGAACTTCTTCGTAAGCGGCCATGGTGTTGGTTCCGATTTTCAACCAGTTGCTGGCTTTTACTTCTGCGTTGGCGCGCATATTGTAACGACGGAAAGAAGAGCTTTGGGCAATACCGTCCTGATCGTAGAAACCTCCGGAAACGTAATAGTTCAAGCGTTCGGTAGCGCGGTTTACAGAGAGTTCGTAGTTCTGCAGCGGAGCGCGGTCGTTAAATACTTCGTTCAGCCAGTTTACATTGGTACGTGAAAGGATTTCATAATCCTGTCCGGTATCCAGACCGATTTCTTTCTCAAACTGAATACGCTCGGGAGTGTTCATCATTGTCCAGTTGTCGTTAGACGCCAACTGTGAGAAACCGTACTGAGCACGCAGCGTTACTTTAGCCTTATCCATTGCCAGACCGCGTTTGGTAGTGATTACAACCACACCGTTTGCGGCACGCGCACCGTAGATAGATGTTGAAGAAGCATCCTTCAACACGGAGATAGATTCGATATCTCCCGGGCTGATTGTGTTAAAATCCGAACTGGAAATAGGCACACCGTCCAGAATAAACAACGGGGATGTACCCGAATTGATAGAGTTGGTACCGCGAATCTGGAATACCGCCGCTTTGCTGGGCTCTCCGGAATTGGAGATAACTGACAAACCCGGCGTCTGTCCCTGCAATGCCTGGTCGAACCCGGCTGCCGGTACATTTTCCATTTTTTCCGATTTTACGGTTGATACAGAGCCGGCAATCGTTCCCTTTTTGCGGACTCCATACGCTACTACCACTACCTCGTCTATTAACGCGGCATCCGGAGCAAGACGAACATTCAGCGTACCGGTCTTGGCACTGACTTCATGTTTTTGCGATTGCATACCGATGTACGAGAATAGTAAAGTGGCTCTTGCCGTACCTTTAATCTCAAGACTGTAGTTACCGTCAACGTCGGTTACTACACCATTTGTGCTTCCCTCTTGCAAAATCGACACACCAATCAACGGTTCATTGTCCTCTTGGGAAATGACCTTACCTTTTACAAAGAATCCTTGTGCAAAAGCAGATTGAATAGTCAATAATGTAAGAAAGACAAACCAAAGAATTGATTTTCTCATCCTTGTCTTTAAATTATTATTGATTAAAATTAAAATTGATAAATATGCTGTTGTAGAATTTTTGGAATAGTCTTCTTCTTAACGTGAAATCTCATCACGCTTTTTTACGTTTCTCCAAATAAAAGATAAACTGTGTACAGTATTGTATTTCATTTTTTAGCTGAAAATAAAATCTATTATATAAACCGTTGCAAAGGTATTAAATAAAGTAACAGCATCATTAATAAAATAGCAAATAATTATGTATCGAATTGTAAGTTTATAAAGGGCTTATGTTATTAAAAAATAGAAAAAGGATAGATGATTATAGAATGTATATCGAAAAAATAAAAAAATAAGTGATATAAAGTGTGAAAAGCAAGTGGATGTGTGACAATATGTTTGTATAAATATGTAAGGTTAAAAAGTGTTTCGTTTTTATCACTTTCCCCATAAATTCAAATTATAGGTTGCTTCTACCCGTTTTTCAATATTATCGGGCAGGGCAGGGAAGAAATCCATGCCGGTAATACGCTCTACTTCATCCACACTGTTAACATAAGCATCTAAGGGATGATTTCCTGATGTATTTTTATAAATAAACCCGATAGCTTTAGGCGGATTGCTGTTTGTGCAGAGTATTACTTTGAAAAAGGCTTCAGGCACGGTGATTTTATGCTTCTTACCGATAGTACGATGCTTTTGCCGATAAAGGACAGGTCCGCAAACAATATAGATTTTTCCTTCTTTCTTCGCCCATAAGCGACAGGCTTCTTCCAACTCTTTCCAGTCGCCTCGGTTCAGATTGTGATTTTGAGGACAGATATTGGTCATGTAGAAACTTTCCTGCATGGCTTTCCAATGCCAGCGATTATCGCCTGCAGGACACATATGTCCTCTGTCCATACCGCTGCGTTTATAGTCATCGGTGGTTACGGTCTGGCTTTCGGGCAGGTCGGGATCGGGCATGAATTTGTCGGTACGGCTTTCACGTTCTATCAGTTTTTCGGGAGTAAGTTCCCAGGCTACCCAGTTCGGTATTTTTGTTTCTTTGTTATAAGACACTGTATATCCTTTACGGTACAATATCTGCTCCGGTGTGTTTTTTAGGGGAGCGGGGTAGAGTACGTTCTTTACGGATATTGCTTCGGTGGAGGTTGCTTTTACTGGTGTTTTTTCACTGAGTTCCGTTACGGCAGCAGGAAGATTAATATGCAAGGCTCCCGCTATGGGCTCATAGCAGATGCAAACGATGCATATTAATATAATCAAATAGAGTAATCCTTTGGATTGCTTTTGTTTTCTTCCTTTTCTTCCTTTTCTTGCCATAATGGATAGTGGTGAACAGACTTTTATAGCAATTGTTTTGCTTTTTCCAGCGCTACATTGATGTTGGGACAAATATTATCTTTTCCAAGCAATTCATAAAAACCGGATTTCTCCAGGACATTATGTACTTTTTCGTTAACGCCGGACAATACAATCGTAATTTTCTCTTTTTGAGACATCTTACAAAGGCTTTCCAGATTATGGATACCCGTAGAGTCTATGAAAGGAACTTTACGCATACGTATAATACGTACCTTGGGACGGTCACCGAGTTGCGCCATCACCTCCTCGAATTTTGTGGCGATACCGAAAAAGTAGGGACCGTTGATTTCGTACACCTCCACGCCTTTCGGTATAATCAGATGCTCTTCGCTTGTGGTAATATCCGATTCGGCGTTCGGATCTATCTCGTCTTTGATAACCGATATTTCGGTTGTCTCCATGACACGGCGCATGAAGAGTACGCAGGCAATGACCAAACCTACTTCGATAGCGATTGTCAAATCGAAGATAACCGTCAGGAAGAAAGTTATCAATAATACGGTGACATCCGATTTGGGGTTCTTCATCAATGCTCTGAATACGCGCCAACCACTCATATTATAAGATACGACTACCAGTACGCCTGCCAGACATCCCATCGGAATGTATTGAGCCAGCGGCATAAGCAGCAACAGAATCAAAAGCAGCACTACCGCATGCACTATGCCGGCTACGGGCGACTTACCGCCATTATTGATATTAGCCATTGTACGGGCAATAGCGCCTGTGGCGGGAATACCTCCGAAAAGCGGAGTAGCCATGTTGGCAACACCCTGAGCTATCAATTCGGTATTGGAGTCGTGTTTGTCACCGATAACACCGTCGGCTACGGTAGCCGAAAGTAAGGATTCTATGGCTCCCAATACAGCAATCGTAATGGCAACGGGGAATAGATTCTTAATCGCTTCCCAGTTCAGTGCGGGCATCACAGCGTCGGGAAGTTCGGCTTTAATGCTGAAACGGTCGCCAATGGTGTCGATGCAGTTGATGCCGCCGTACATCTTCATCAGATAAACGGCTACGGTCACTACGATAATGGCAATGAGCGAGCCGGGAATCTTCTTCGAGAATTTCGGAGTAATGGCAATGATAAAAATACTGGCAATGCTGACAGCCGTATTCCACCAGTTGACAGTGTCGAAATGACGGAAGTAGATTATCCATTTTCCCACGAAGTCTCCCGGGACTTTTTCCCCGCCGAAGCTCAATCCGAATATATCCGCAATCTGAGTGGTAAAGATAGTAACGGCGATACCGCTTGTAAAACCTACGATAATGGGATAGGGGATAAATTTAATGACTGCCCCCAGCTTGAATATTCCCAGAAGAATAAGGATGACGCCCGCCATTAACGTGGCGACAATCAGCCCCGCTTCTCCATATTGCTGGATAATGCCATAAATAATAACGATGAACGCACCGGTAGGGCCGCCAATCTGAACCTTACTTCCTCCTAACAGTGAGATGATAAAACCGGCAATGATGGCCGTAATAATACCTTTTTCGGGCGATACGCCTGATGCAATACCGAACGCAATGGCAAGCGGTAAGGCAACGATACCCACAATGATACCGGCCATCAGGTCTGCCATGAAAAGTTCTTTTGAGTAATTTTTTAAAGCCGTGTACAGTTTTGGCTTGAATTCGAACGCTTTCATTTTATTTTAGAAACTTTATTTTACCTGAAGTTGTGTCAAAATGAATTTCAGTTATTAAAAAGAGAGTGCAAAATTAGGCAAAATAATGCAAATAGCTATAACTATTCCATTCTTTTTGTTTTTATGTATCCTTTGGGGGAGACAGCCGATTGTTTTTTGTGGATATTTGAACATAAACAGGTTGTTTCTTGTTATTAACATCAGACTGCTTGTTATTAATTAGAGATTAAAAAATAGCCTCATTGGATTTATGGAACGAAATAGATTTTACCTATGAAGTGATAGACAAATCCAATGAGGCAAAGTGTGGTTTTATTAAACTAAATTCGTATTTTTGTCCGGTTGACATAAGGAAATACGAATAATCTATACGTAATTACATTAACTAATAAAAAAAGAATTTATGAGCAAGAGTATCAAAGGAACTCAGACAGAAAAGAATCTGTTGACTTCATTCGCCGGTGAATCACAAGCAAGAATGCGTTACACTTATTTTGCAAGCGTGGCAAAAAAGGAAGGTTACGAACAAATCTCAGCCATCTTCACTGAAACAGCTGATCAGGAGAAAGAGCATGCGAAACGTATGTTTAAGTTTCTGGAAGGCGGAATGGTAGAGATTACCGCTTCTTATCCTGCAGGCGTTATCGGTACTACATTGGAGAATTTGCAGGCTGCCGCTGCAGGCGAGCACGAAGAGTGGTCTTTGGACTATCCTCACTTTGCCGATGTTGCCGAGCAAGAAGGTTTCCCCGCAATCGCTGCTATGTACCGTAACATTGCCATTGCTGAAAAAGGACACGAAGAACGTTACCGCGCTTTCGTACAGAACATTGAGAATGCTACTGTTTTCGCTAAAGAAGGTGAAGTAGTATGGCAATGCCGTAACTGCGGTTTCATCTACACAGGTAAGGAAGCTCCTGAATTGTGTCCTGCTTGTTTGCACCCGCAGGCTTACTTCGAGGTAAAGAAAGAAAATTATTAATATTCGGCATACTTGTCTGAATATTAAATTCAGGCACGGATTACACGAAAGCTCACGGAATGCTTTGTCCGTTGAATTCGTATAATCCGTGCCTTTTTTATTCCCTCTGTGATGTATTGTTTTGAGCGTGCGGATAGTCTATCGTATAGTGCAGGCCGCGGCTTTCCTTGCGTTCCATGGCCTGACGGGTAATCAGATAGCCTACGTTAATCATATTGCGCAGTTCGCAAAGCTCACGGGTTGCCTTGCTGCTCTTGAACAGTTTTTCCGTCTCCTCATAAAGAATATCCAAGCGGTTCCACGCGCGGGTCAGGCGGGTATTGCTGCGGACGATGCCCACATAAGATTCCATAATCTGGTTCACCTCTTTCATACTTTGCGTAATCAATACCCGTTCTTCGTTGGAGATAGTTCCTTCATCGTTCCATTCGGGAATATCCTCATTGAAATCATAGCGTTCCAATACGCTCAGTGCATGCTTGGCGGCTGCGTCGGCATAGACCACCGCTTCAATCAGCGAGTTGGAAGCCAAACGGTTTCCGCCATGCAGGCCGGTACACGAACATTCGCCGATGGCATACAGGCGGCGGATGCTGGATTGCCCGTCCAGGTCTACTTTGATACCGCCGCAGAGGTAGTGTGCGGCAGGGGCTACGGGGATGTAGTCTTTGGTAATATCGATACCGATGCTGAGGCATTTCTTATAAATATTCGGGAAGTGTTTCTTGGTTTCTTCAGGGTCTTTATGGGTAACGTCCAGATAGACATGCTCGTCACCGCGCTGCTTCATTTCATTGTCGATGGCACGCGCCACGATGTCGCGCGGGGCGAGTGACAGGCGAGGGTCATACTTCTGCATGAATTCCTTTCCGTCCATGGTACGGAGCACGCCGCCATATCCGCGCATGGCTTCCGTTATCAGGAAACAGGGGCGGTCGCCCGGATGATAGAGGGCGGTGGGATGGAATTGGATGAATTCCATGTCTTTTACGGCGCCTTTGGCGCGATAGACCATGGCGATGCCGTCACCTGTGGCAACCAACGGGTTGGTAGTGTTACGGTATACGGCTTCGCAGCCGCCGGTTGCCATGATAGTCATTTTTGAAAGGAATGTATCCACTTCTCCGGTATTCTCGTTCAGAACGTAAGCGCCATAGCATTTGATACCCGGAGTATAGCGGGTTACGATAATGCCCAAATGGTGTTGGGTGATGATTTCCACCGCAAAGAAATTTGTGAATACGGTGATGTTAGGATGTTGTCTTACGGCTTCAATCAGGCTGTCTTGTATCTCCGCGCCGGTATTGTCCTTGTGATGCAGGATGCGGAACTCCGAGTGTCCGCCTTCTTTATGCAGGTCGAATTCTCCGTTATCTTTCTTGTCGAAGTTCACTCCCCATTTGATAAGCTCGTTGATTTGTCCGGGAGCGTTGCGTACCACCTTTTCCACAGCTTCACGGTCGCTTATCCAGTCTCCGGCAATCATGGTGTCTTCAATATGCTTATCGAAATTGTCTACCGCCAGATTGGTGACGGAAGCGATGCCGCCTTGTGCGAAATAAGTGTTTGCTTCTTCCAGACCGGCCTTGCAGATGAGGGCTACTGTTCCTTTATGCGCCACTTTAAGCGCAAAGCTCATACCGGCAATTCCGGAGCCGATAACGAGGAAATCGAACTTTCTTACCATAGTTTCGTGTATTTAACACCGCAAAACTACAAAATAAGTACGTTCCTTGTCTCCCTTGCGGGCATTAATTCATAAAAATACCTACCTTAGCGGCAAAAACCGGATAAAATGAATCGAATTTTTCATGCGCGTATCGCTGCCGGACAGTATTTGTTTGTCATTCTGGCAGGCACAATCGCTGTTTACGGCCTTTGGGAAAAGAATATTCTTGTTGCTGTTCTTTTTATGCTCCTGCTGGTTGTCAGTATCGAGAAGCTGATTCATACTACCTATACCGTTACTACCGATAATAAACTGTCGTTGTTCTTCGGACGCTTTTCACGAGGAAAAGAAATCCCGCTGAAGGATATTACGTCGGTAGAACGCGCTTCCTCCATGCGGATAGGCAGATTTGCCGTTATGCGCTATGTACTGATAAGGTATGGAGAGGGTAAGTGCGTGGCGCTTCTTCCTGTTAAAGAGGAAGAGTTTATCCGTCTGCTCGAGCAGCGTATATCACGATAAATTATAATTATGTGAGGTATCATGCTTTTTTTCTGAATTTCTTGTTGTATCTTGCATGCAGAAATCTATAAATGCAAGAACTATGAAATATCAAATTGCCATTATCGGTGGAGGTCCGGCGGGATATACGGCTGCGGAAACAGCCGGAAAGGCCGGCCTGAGTGTTGTGCTTTTTGAGAAACGAATCCTTGGCGGGGTGTGCCTGAATGAAGGGTGTATTCCTACCAAAACTTTATTGTATTCGGCAAAAACGTATGACAGCGCACGTCACGCGTCCAAATATGCGGTCAATGTATCGGAAGTTTTGTTCGACTTGCCCAAAATCATAGCACGTAAACAGAAAGTGGTACGTAAACTGGTGTTGGGTGTCAAAGGAAAGCTGACCGCCAATAATGTGACTATTGTAAATGGCGAGGCCTCAATCGTAGATAAGAATCATGTTCTGTGCGGTGACGAAACGTATGAATGTGATAATTTATTGCTTTGCACAGGCTCGGAAACTTTTATTCCGCCTATTCCCGGAATAGATACGGTGCCTTACTGGACGCATCGTGATGCGTTGGACAATAAAGAGCTTCCGAAATCGCTGGTTGTCATCGGCGGTGGAGTCATCGGCATGGAGTTTGCCTCATTCTTTAATAGTCTGGGGGTGGAGGTCACTGTTATCGAGATGCTGGATGAAATATTGGGTGGAATGGATAAGGAACTGTCCGCCATGCTTCGTGCGGAGTATGCCAAGCGCGGTATTAAATTCATGCTGAATACGAAAGTGGTGTCATTGGACGGAAGTGCGGGAGAAAACGGCGAAACTCAGGTACGGGTAAATTATGAAAATGCCGAAGGTACAGGTTTTTCAGTTGCGGAGAAATTATTGATGAGCGTCGGCCGTCGTCCGGTAACGAAAGGTTTCGGATTGGAAAATCTGAATCCGGAGAAAACAGAACGTGGAAACATACGGGTTGACGGGCAGATGCGGACTTCGGTTCCGGGTGTGTATGCATGCGGGGATTTAACCGGATTCTCTTTGCTGGCACATACTGCTGTACGCGAGGCGGAAGTGGCGGTACATGCCGTTTTGGGCAAGAAAGATTGTATGAGTTACAGGGCTATCCCCGGCGTGGTATATACCAATCCTGAAATTGCGGGTGTGGGGGATACGGAAGAAGCCTTACAGAAAAAGGGTATTCCCTATCGTACGGTAAAGCTGCCTATGGCTTATTCCGGTCGTTTTGTCGCGGAGAATGAAGGGGTTAACGGTATGTGCAAGTTACTGCTGGCAGAAGATGATACTGTTTTGGGAGCACATGTGCTGGGTAATCCGGCTTCGGAGATTATCACGTTGGCAGGTATGGCTGTCGAACTCAAGCTGACTGCTGCGGAATGGAAAAAAATAGTATTCCCGCATCCTACGGTAGGTGAAATCTTTAAGGAAGCTCTTTAACCGGATGACGGATATTTTGTAATACTCACTTAAATGGAATACATTATATTATGAAAATCGTAAAGTTGATGACTTGCGATTCTGCAACTCAAGCCCACATTGTTCAGGGAGCGTTACAGAATGAAGGAATTGATTCCATGTTGCGGAATGAGAATATGTCCACACTACTGGCCGGATTGCAAGTAGGTGATCTGACAGGAGTGGATATATTGGTGGGTGAAAAAGACTATGAGGCGGCAATCAGCCTGTTGGAACAAAACCAGATGATTCCTGAACAATTGAAATACTGTCCTTTCTGCGGTTCCCCCGATATTAAGTTCGTATTGAGGAAAGGGCATCGGATGAGGGCTGTTGCCGCGGTTATTGCCTCTTTGTTGGCCAGTGCCGCTCCGGGCACCAACCATTGGGAGTATGTTTGTAATCAATGTAAAGGAAGATTTGAGAAACCGGTTGCCAAAAACAGCCGGACAACTGACGAACCTGAATGATAGCTTGTAAGAAGATGAGAAAATATATCTTATTCCCGATTGTATTGGTTTTGACGTTAATTCCCAGTATATTGTCTGCACAGGGAGTATCACCTGAAACAAACTCTCTTTCTTCGCGGTTGGATACATTGATAAAGTATCGGTTACCCGCAGGTTCTAATGTATCTATTTCAGTGTATGACTTGACTGCTGATAAGGCTCTGTATAGTTATCAGGCGGATAAGCTTTCCCGTCCGGCCTCTACAATGAAGTTGCTGACTACGATTACGGCGCTTGCGCGCCCTGAAGCGGACGAGCCTTTTTGTACGGAGGTTTGGTACAAGGGCGTGATTGAGCGTGATACGCTGAAAGGAGATATATACGTTGTCGGAGGTTTCGACCCGGAATTTGATGATGAAGCGTTGGATTCTTTGGTCGGTAAGGTGTCTCGTTTGCCTTTCTCTGTGGTTCAAGGCAAGATATATGGCGATGTTTCCATGAAAGACTCTTTGTATTGGGGAAGCGGTTGGCTGTGGGATGATACGCCCTATTCTTTTCAGCCATACCTGTCGCCGCTGATGCTCGATAAGGGAGTGGTTACGGTAACAGCTTTTCCCGGTGTGCAGGGTGATACTGCACGTTTGGAATGTACTCCCGCTTCGTCTTACTATACGTTGACCAATACAACAAAAACCCGCGCTCCCTCTGCCGGACGTTTTCGTGTATCCCGCGATTGGCTGGAGAATGGCAATGACATAACGGTATCGGGTAATGTGGACGGGAAGCGTACCGGTACGGTGAATATCTATTCTTCGCAGGACTTCTTTATGCATACGTTCCTGGAGCGTTTACGGGCAAAAGGTATCCGTTGCCTGCCGGATTATTCTTTCAGCGAGTTTCAAAAAGACAGCGTTTCAGTGCGAATGGCATCTTATAATACTTCTGTACAGGCAGTAGTCAATCAAATAATGAAAGAGAGTGATAATTTGAATGCAGAGGCTATGTTATGCCGTTTAGGTGCGCAGTTTACGGGCGGGAGGCATATCTCTGCCGAAGACGGACTTTCGGCTATCCGCCGGTTGATAAAAAAGCTGGGCTATGTTCCCGACCGTTATAATCTGGCGGACGGTTGCGGACTTTCCAACTATAACTATATCTCATCGGAACTTTTAGTTGCCTTCTTGAAATTCGCTTATTCACGTACGGATGTGTTTCAGAAATTATATAAGGCATTGCCTATCGGCGGAGTGGACGGAACATTGAAAAACCGTATGAAGAAAGGGACGCCTTCTTATAAGAAAGTGCATGCTAAAACCGGTTCTTTTACGGCTATAAATTGCCTGGCAGGTTATTTAAAGGCAAATAACGGGCATCAGATCGCTTTTGCCATAATGAATCAGAATGTGCTTTCCGGCAGGGAGGCACGTAAATTCCAAGATACTGTCTGTGATATACTTATCCGATGAATGACCGGTATCGGTTGGTATGGATTGATAAGGAACTGTTAAAATAACGCTCTGATTAACCTATCATTCTGCTATTCGGAACGGAGTGAATAATCTCTTCCCTTTATATAGCTAAGAGAGGAGATTATTCGTCGCAAGCTCCTCCGAATGACAGAATGATAGGTTGATCAGAGCGTTGTCAGCCTTTTATCAAAGGCGTATTTAGCCTTTATTTGTACTGTGCCCAGTCGATATTCTTCATATCCCCGCTTTTTGCCAGTTCGGCGTGCATAGCCAGGGCGGCACGCATGGCATGAGGAGTCTGTGCCTTACCATCGGTCAGTTTCAGATAATCCCACAGGATATTCTTATAATCCGGATGAACACAGTTCTCAATGATTGCCTGAGCACGTTCTTTCGGGCTCTTGCCGCGCAGGTCGGCAACACCTTGTTCGGTAACGATGATGTTGACATCATGCTCGCTGTGGTCTACATGAGAAACCATCGGGACGATAGCGCTGATTTTGCCTTCTTTGGCGACAGACGGGCAAGTAAAGATAGAGATATAGGCGTTGCGCGTAAAATCGCCCGAACCGCCGATACCGTTCATCATCTTCGTACCGCCGATATGGGTGGAGTTTACGTTTCCGTAGAGGTCGGCTTCAATGGCTGTGTTGATAGAGATAATACCTAAACGGCGTACTACCTCGGGACTGTTGGATATTTCCGACGGACGGAGAACCAGCTTGTCGCGGAAGAAATCCATATCCTCGTATATACCGTTCAGGCAGTCGTTGGTTACGGTCAGTGAACAAGCGCTGCCAAACTTCACGCGACCTTCACGAATCAGTCCGATAACGGAATTCTGGATGACCTCTGTGTACATCTCGAATGCCGGAATGGTCTTGTCACGTCCTAAAGCGCCTAACACCGCGTTGGCGATATTTCCTACGCCCGACTGCAACGGCAGGAAGGTGGAAGGAATAATACCGCGCTTCATATCTGCGGCAAGGAAGTCGGCTACGTTCTGTCCGATTTTGTCGGTCAGCGGGTCGGCGGCGGCAAATGAGCGTGCTTCGTCCGGCCAGTTGGTTTCTACGACACCTACAATCTTCTTCGGGTCAACCTGGATATAAGGCTGTCCGATACGGTCGCTCGGCTTGAAGATAGGTATTTCGCGGCGGTAAGGCGGGTCAAGCGGTTCGTAGACATCGTGCAGTCCCATGGCGTTTTTACTGTGTGCGGCATTCAGCTCTATGATAATCCGGTCGGCGAGGCGGCAGATGGTAGGAGCGATACCGCCGGCGGCGGTCAGGTAGATTTTACCGTCGGGTGTCACTTCGCAGGCTTCGATGATGGCGACATCTACTTTTCCCATAAAGCCGTAGCGCACTTCTTGCGCCATTTGCGACAAATGGATGTCGTTGTAGGCAATCTCGCCGTTGTTTACCGCTTTACGGAAATCGGGATTGGTTGTGTAAGGAGCACGGTAGCGGATAGCTTTGACGCGTGAAAGGATACCGTCGCAGGAGTCACCGGTAGAGGCTCCTGTAAAAATGCCTATCTGGAAAGGGTTTCCTTTGGCATGTTCCGCTTCTGCTATTTTTGCCAGTTCGGCCGTAACGGCTTTGGCTGTTCCTGCGGGAGTAAATCCGCTCAGGCCGATATTGTAGCCATGTTTAATCAGGCTCGCAGCTTCTGCTGCTGAAATGTAATTAAATGCCATAATGTATAGTTATTTTTCGTGTAAGGAATCAACTCAACTTTCAATCGCGTTAATATTTTCGTTGTAATATCTCTCCCCAGATGATAGCCTTGCGCGCTTCCTCTGCCGAGTGTATTTCAAATTCGGATGAGGCGTCGGCAGGTTCGGGAAGTGTATTGTCGGTATCTTGCTGAATGAAAGGCTGTTTCTTGGCGGGCTTATGCTTTTTTTCTGTTTTCTTGCGTATTACGGCGGTTTCGGGTTTGGGGCCTTCCGGGATGTAACCGCCGTAAGTTCCGTCGCTCCAGCTTTCAGGAAGGGGATTTTCTTCATCGAACACAGGCATGGCGGGGCTGTTGCCAGCTTTCTTTTTTGCTTCTTTCTTTGCTTGTCTGACAAAACTTATAACAATAATGCCTGCAATTAACAGAAATTTGAAGATGTCTTCCATAAGCCTTTCTTTGTTTTTTCACCGCCAAAGGTAATTATTTAATCTGATTGTAGCCAACAAATTGGCATTAAAAAAGGGCAGCTTCACAGCTCCCCTTGTTTTTTTAACCTAAACCTTAACTATGAAAAAATCTAATGTTTCTTTCATTCTACAAAATTGGAAATTTATTCCAACAATGCCAAATTAACACTCGGAAAATGTTTACTCGCTTAACATAAATTAGTAGAAACGCATCAAATAGAGGGGATTATGTGTTATTTTTCCATGGTTTCATCACTTTATTGGGAGGGAAGAAGTATCTTTGCACGCTGTCATTCAGAGCATGGCGAAGAATCACTTCCCTCTGACTACATAAAGGGAGCAGGTTTTTCGCTACGCTCTGAATGACAAAATGTAACTAATATAACTTGATTTTAAACAAACTGATTATGGAAAATGTGACGGGAGCAGACTTTAAATCTGCAACTGCCGATGAGAACAAAAAGTTGTTCATCGAAACCTATGGCTGCCAGATGAATGTGGCCGATAGTGAAGTGATAGCCTCTGTGATGCAGATGGCGGGATATTCGGTGGCCGAAACGCTGGAAGAGGCGGATGCGGTATTCATGAATACCTGCTCTATCCGTGATAATGCCGAACAAAAGATTTTAAACCGCCTGGAGTTTTTTCATTCGCTCAAGAAGAAGAAAAAGAATCTGATTGTCGGCGTATTGGGATGCATGGCGGAGCGTGTCAAAGACGACCTGATTACGAACCATCATGTCGATCTGGTAGTAGGTCCGGATGCTTACCTTACTTTGCCCGACCTGATAGCTGCCGTAGAGGCGGGCGAGAAAGCCATCAACGTGGAACTTTCCACAACGGAAACTTATCGTGATGTGATACCTTCGCGCATTTGCGGAAATCATATTTCGGGCTTTGTTTCCATTATGCGCGGCTGCAATAACTTTTGTACCTATTGCATCGTTCCCTACACCCGCGGACGGGAACGCAGCCGGGATGTGGAAAGCATCCTGAATGAAGTTGCCGATTTGGTGGCTAAGGGTTATAAGGAAGTGACCTTGCTGGGACAGAATGTCAACTCTTACCGCTTTGAAAAGGCGGATGGGGAAGCGATAACTTTCCCCGCGTTGCTGCGTACCGTGGCCGAGTCGGCTCCGGGCGTCCGTATCCGTTTCACCACCTCTCATCCCAAAGATATGAGCGACGAGACCCTGCAAGTCATCGCGGAAGTTCCCAATGTATGCAAGCATATACACTTGCCCGTGCAGAGCGGAAGCAGCCGTATCCTGAAGCTGATGAACCGTAAATATACCCGTGAGTGGTACCTGGAACGTGTTGACGCCATTCGCCGCATCATTCCGGATTGCGGCTTGTCTACGGATATTTTCTCCGGCTTCCATTCGGAAACGGAAGAAGACCACCGGCTTTCCCTCTCCCTGATGGAGGAGTGCGGTTATGACGCCGCCTTTATGTTTAAGTATTCCGAACGTCCGGGTACGTATGCCAGCAAGCATTTGCCGGATGATGTGCCTGAGGAAGTGAAGATTCGTCGTCTGAATGAGATTATCGCTTTGCAAAACCGTCTTTCTGCAGAGGCCAACGCCCGTTGCGTAGGAAAAACTTATGAGGTGCTGGTAGAAGGTGTTTCCAAACGCTCGCGCGACCAGCTCTTCGGACGCACCGAACAGAACCGGGTAGTTGTTTTCGACCGGGGAACGCACCGGACGGGCGATTTTGTGACGGTTAAGATTACAGAAAGCAGTTCGGCGACGCTGAAAGGTGAAGAAGTTTAGTTTGATATAAAAAAGGCAGGGGAGCACGAACCTCGCGGTCTATGCTCCCCTTATTAATGTATTGTTAACTTTAATTTTTCTGTTATTCCGCCATTGCCAGCAAGTTTGCCGTATGGTCTATACGGTTGTAGCTTACCAGTGTCCAGTTGGATTTTTCACTGTTCTTTTCATAGCTTTTGTAAGCTACCGGCATGTTCTCTTCGTTCATTTCATATACGCTTTTCTTCATATCCTTGTCATAAGCCTTGTGAGCCTTGTTCCAACGTGCGTATGACATGATGATTTCATTGTTTTCGTATTGGTAAGACATCTTGAAGTAAGGTGTCCATCGGCTTTGCAGGCTGTCCCATTTGGAAGCGGTCTTGCCGGTCAGACGGTTTTCGTTGTCGTATGTAAATTCATAACGCATGTGGTTGTAGAGGTATGTGCCGTCTTGCTTGAAGATTGTTTTTGCTACTACCAAGTCATTCTTTACTTCTTCATTGGTGATGAAGTTGTCCTGAGCCTTTACTTCCGAGTTCATTACGCTTACGATAATCATTGCTACGAATGCGATTGCTTTGAATAAATTTGTAGTTTTCATAATCTTTATTTTTTTATTGTTACTATTTCCGTTTTATTTTTAGACGTTGTTTCCGATATAAAAAGTTGCCTTTTCGGTTCATCTTTTTTTCGAACGCCTTCGCCTGATAAAAGTCAAATCCTGTGCCAAAGATATAAATCGTTGATTATCAATTGTTATTATATTTATGTGTCTGTTCGTTATCGGACACTTGTCCGCTCAAGACCGAACACAAAGGCTGTGATTAGTTTATTCTGCAGGAATAACAGGTATCTCCCCGCTCTCTGTTATCTTCTTTGTTTGCGAATTTTAATTCGTCAGACAGTTGTTATCCTTTCGTTAGACAGCCGTTGACTTTGCGTTAAACAGCTGTCTAACGAAAGGGAGACAGTTGTCTGACGTAATGATGACTACCGTTTAACGGATTAATGTCTGCCTGTTTCTTGGCTGTATTCTTAATGCACGACTCTTAATTGCGGTGAATTCCTTCCTTGTCACTTTCGGCGCAGCATTACTTTTATTAAATCTCCTTAATGAAAGCCTTGTAAATCACTTTTTATTTGTTATTTTGCACCAAATTTAGGATAAGTGCGGTCTGTTAGGTTCAGACTGCACTTCCTTATTGGTAAACGTTCGATGAATAAACTCACTATAAAAGCTTGTCCGGTATGTGGCGGAACGCATTTGGAGCGTACCCTGACCTGCATAGACCATTATGCCTCGGGTGAAGTATTCCACTTGTGCCGTTGCAGGGACTGTGGTTTTATATTGACCCAGGATTTTCCCGCAGAAGCGGAAATCGGACGCTATTATGAAACTCCCGATTATATATCCCATTCAGATACGAAGAAAGGGGTGATGAACTCCGTATACCATTGGGTGCGCAGCTATATGTTGAAGCGCAAGGCGCGCTTGGTGGCGCATGAAGCGCATCGTAAAACAGGACGTCTGCTGGACATCGGCACGGGAACCGGTTATTTTGCCGATACAATGAAGCGTTGCGGCTGGCAGGTGGAAGCCATTGAAAAGAACGCCCATGCACGCGCTTTTGCCAAGGAGCATTTCGGCTTGGAGGTAAAGCCTGATACGGCTTTGAAGGATTTTGAACCGGATAGTTTTGATGTCATTACGCTGTGGCACGTAATGGAGCACCTTGAACCGTTGAATGAGACTTGGGAAACGCTGAACTCGTTGCTGACGGAAAAAGGGGTGCTGATTGCAGCCGTACCCAACTGCTCTTCGTACGACGCCAGGAAATACGGAGCTTATTGGGCTGCCTACGATGTGCCCCGGCATTTGTGGCATTTTACTCCCGGCACTATCCAGCGGCTGGGCTCCAAGCATGGCTTTATTTTGGCGGAGCGTCATCCCATGCCGTTTGACGCGTTCTACGTATCCATGCTGACAGAGAAAAATATGCGTCGTTCATGTCCGTTCATACGGGGCATGATTACCGGTACATTGGCATGGTTCCATGCATTGGTAAGGAAAGAGCGCAGCAGTTCCATGATTTATGTGTTTCGTAAAAAAAAGGTGATTTAATGAAAGCTAAACGTAATTCGGTATCCTATTTTGATATGCAGTTCATCACATCCAGCATAAGTACTACATTGGTATTGCTGTTGTTGGGCTTGGTGGTGTTCTTTGTATTGGGGGCTCACAACCTTTCCGTATACGTAAAGGAGAATATCAACTTCTCTATTCTTATCAGTGATGATATGAAAGAGAGTGATATCCTGAAACTGCAGAAGAAACTGGATAAAGAGCCGTTTGTGAAGGAGACGGAATATATCTCCAAGAAACAGGCGCTTCGCGAACAAACCGAGGCGATGGGGACAGACCCGCAGGAGTTCCTCGGCTATAATCCTTTTACGGCGTCCATCGAGATTAAGTTGCATTCCGATTATGCCAATTCGGACAGCATTGCCAAGATAGAGAAGAAAATCAAGAGGAACACGAATATTCAGGAAGTACTTTACCAGAAAGACCTGATAGATGCGGTGAATGATAATATCCGCAATATCAGTCTGATGCTGTTGGGTTTGGCTGTCATTCTGACTTTCATTTCCTTTGCGCTGATTAACAATACAATCCGTCTGACTATCTACTCCAAACGCTTCCTTATCCATACAATGAAGCTGGTAGGGGCGAGTTGGAGCTTTATCAGGCGTCCGTTCCTGCGGCGTAATTTCTGGATAGGAGTATTGTCGGCTGTCATTGCCGATGCCGTTCTGTGGGGAGCCGCCTATTGGCTGGTTTCTTATGAACCGGAGTTAATCAGGGTGATTACGCCTGAGGTGATGTTGCTGGTTTCCGTTGCCGTACTGGCGTTCGGAGTGCTCATTACCTGGTTGTGTGCATTGCTTTCTATCAACAAGTATCTGAGAATGAAGGCGAGTACATTGTATTATATATAAGAGGTAAGAAATAGTAAATCATTAAATAGTAAATAAATAGATGAGTAAACAGAAGTTCGCTTTTGACAAGACCAATTTTATTCTGCTTGCTGTCGGCATGGCGGTGGTAATACTTGGTTTTATTTTAATGACCGGCCCTGTATCTACACCGACACACTTTGAACCGGACATTTTTAGTGTAAGACGTATTAAGGTGGCTCCATTGGTTTGCCTTTTGGGATTTGTATTTATGATATATGCCGTATTGCGTAAACCGAAAACGGAGAAGGAATAGCGGTTGTTTTTAACTTTTAATTTTATTTGAAGAAGTGGATTGGTTTGAAGCGCTTATTCTTGGGCTTATTCAAGGATTGACAGAATATTTACCGGTTAGCAGCAGCGGACATTTGGCTATCGGATCGGCATTATTTGGAATTCAGGGGGAAGATAATCTGGCTTTCACCATAGTAGTTCATGTAGCTACCGTATTCAGTACATTGGTAGTGCTTTGGAAAGAGATTGAATGGATTTTCCGCGGATTGTTTAAATGGAAAATGAATGAAGAAACCCGTTATATCATCAATATCTTGATATCTATGATACCCGTTGGTATTGTGGGAGTATTCTTTAAGGAGGAAGTAGAGATGATTTTTGGTTCGGGGTTGTTTATTGTGGGATGTTGTCTGTTGCTGACCGCTTTGTTACTGAGCTTTTCCTATTATTACAAGCCGAAACAGAAAGACAGGATTTCCATGAAAGATGCGTTCATCATAGGTTTGGCGCAGGCTTGTGCTGTGTTGCCGGGGCTTTCACGTTCGGGCAGTACCATTGCCACCGGCTTGCTTTTGGGAGATAACAAGGCCAAGCTGGCGCAGTTTTCTTTCCTCATGGTGATGCCGCCAATTTTGGGTGAAGCGTTGCTGGACGGTGTCAAGATGATAAAAGGAGAAGCCGTTGCGGGAGATATTCCGGGATTCTCGTTGCTTATAGGTTTTTTGGCGGCTTTTATCTCAGGTTGTCTTGCATGTAAATGGATGATTAATATAGTGAAGAAAGGTAAGTTGATCTACTTTGCTATTTATTGTGCAATAGCCGGTATCGTTACGCTGGTAGTTTCACAAATGCAGGGATGAAGCAGATGAATTTTAAAGAAGGAGAAGTTCTGTATTTCAATAAACCGTTGGGATGGACATCGTTCAAGGTCGTAGGCCATGCGCGCTATCACATCTGCCGGCGGATGAAGGTAAAGAAACTGAAAGTAGGCCATGCGGGTACACTCGATCCTCTCGCTACGGGAGTGATGATAGTGTGTACGGGCAAGGCTACAAAACGGATTGAAGAATTTCAGTATCATACCAAGGAGTATATCGCCACCATCCGGCTGGGCGCTACCACTCCTTCCTATGATTTGGAACATGAGATAGACGCTACCTATCCTACGGAGCATATCACGAGGGAGCTGGTAGAGGAGACTTTGAAGAAGTTCATCGGCGAGATACAGCAAGTGCCTCCCGCTTTCTCGGCCTGCATGGTGAACGGTAAACGCGCCTATGACCTTGCCCGCAAAGGCGAGGAGGTGGAGCTGAAGCCCAAGTTGCTGGTGATTGACGAGATTGAACTGCTGGAATGTAATCTGCCGGAAATCAAGGTTCGGGTAGTGTGCAGCAAGGGTACGTACATCCGTGCTTTGGCGCGTGACATCGGTGAGGCGTTGAATAGCGGCGCTCATCTTACGGCTTTGGAGCGCACCCGCGTAGGGGATGTCCGCATAGAGGATTGCCTTAATCCGCTTGATTTCAAAGAGTGGATAGACGGGCAGGATATAAAATACGAAGAACTATAACAGAACTGTTATTTGTTTATAGTTCTTTATTTTTCCTTTTTATATTATATGCTTTTATATAATATGTATGAACATACTCTATCTTTCTGCTTCTATTGTATATGTGAAACTTTCTGCTCTGTAATAACCAATGTTATACTCTACAGGTATGTTGTTAATATCATATACAAATCTTTTGCGAATTAGGATTGGATCATTAGCTTTAATTTCTAATTTATCAGCTATGATTTCACCTGCTAAGCGGGCGGATATTTCTTCTTTACTTGTTTTTACTATAATATGGTAATTTGTTTCCAATAACTCATAAAGTGGTTTTGTGAAGTTCTCTTCACCTGTTAAAGGAATTATTGGGTTAAAATAAGAAATGAAGTAGACAAAAGGGAATTCTTTATTTCCTCTAACCCTTTCTAACACTACACATCGTTTTATATTATTTTCATAAGGTATCTCAAAAAAACTAGCAATTTCTTTAGAGGGTTTTTTTAAACTAACATGGAGTTCAAAATTGCGGACCTCTATGCCTAACATCTTCATTTCCTGAGAGAAACTTAGCCAATTTTTTACTCCTCCTACTATTCCTTTTTTAGCCACTTTTGTACCATATCCTTTTTTTCTGGTTAAAAGGCCTTCGAATACTAATTTATTAATAGCTTGTCGTAGTGTGTTTCTAGATATGTTTAATTGTTCAGACAATTCTACTTCATTTGGAAGTAGTTTCCCATTTTTGTACTCTTCTTTGTCTATTAACTTTCTTAATACCTCTTCTGCTTGAATATGAAGTGGTTTACTGCTAGTATGATCTATTTCCATAATCGTTAATTAAGTAAATATATAGCAAAAGTAGCTTTTTTTTAAAAAATATCCAAATTTTATTTTGAAATAAAAATGTAATTTATATATTTGCACAATCATATATATGTTCATACATATAAAACAAATAAGAAGTGTCTGTAAGAAATAAAATATAGAAAGGGCGTTTCTTGAATTTTTTTAGTCATTCTAAATCAGATGTGGTTATAAAATAGAATATTAACTTATTAATTATCATACAGTATGGAAGATGCACTAATATTTTTACCTAAATTAATTTTTACGGGTAAGGAACTCATAGGTGAAAATGTAGAAAGAATAACTCGTAGGATGGGTGATTTGCGAGATGTGTTTGAGGATAAGGCGGCATTTGAGGTTATGGATCCAAATTTAATCGCTTACCATGTTTCTAGTATATTTCCCGTGAAAGAGGGAACGCCTGGTGGTCTGTTTATGGGAATAACCTATCTGATGCCTGGAAAAGTAGGAGATGAATATTTCATGACGAAAGGACATTTTCATTCTAATATTGATCGTGCTGAATTTTATTGGGGTGTGGAAGGTGAAGGTATGCTTATCCTGATGAATGAAGCACGTGATGTTTGGGCTGAGCGCATGTATCCGGGAAGTTTACATTATATCCCAGGGGGAATTGCTCATCGTGTGGCTAATGTAGGTAATAGTATATTGACTTTCGCGGCCAGTTGGCCCTCAGATGCTGGGCATAATTATGGTATAATAGCTCGTGAGGGATTTGCTCGCCGTCTGAAAGAAGTGAATGGAAAGCCAGAATTAATCTAAGTGGAGAGATAATATGCATTATATAGGAATAGACTTAGGTGGTACTATCATAAAAGTGGGATTGGTGGAAGACGGTAAGGTAGTAGATGTCAAAAAACTTGATGCAGGATCGAAATATGGTTTAATGCCCCGTTTGGATTTCATAGCGAATGCTATTGATAATTTGTTATTGGAGAATAATATTTCTTCTAATGAGTTAGGTGGAGTGTTTCTTGCATTTCCGGGTATTGTAAATGTACGTTCTAAACGGATAGTGTCAACCAATGCTAAATATGATGATGCCCCTTCTATTGATTTACAGTGTTGGTGCTGTGAACATTGGAATGTACCGTTTGCTATTGATAATGATGCTCGTGCCGCTACGGTAGGTGAATGGCAGTTTGGAGTAGCTTATGGTAAGAAGAATGTTGTAATGATGACTATTGGTACAGGAATTGGTACCGGGGTGATTCTTGAGGGGAAATTACTTTATGGGCAACATTATCGAGCCGGTTCTTTAGGTGGTCATTTGATTGTCAATTACCAGGGAAGAAAATGCAGTTGTGGTAATGTGGGATGTGTAGAAGCTCATGCATCTTCTTTCTTCTTACCACAGATAATTCAAGAAAATGAGTTTCTCAGCCAGAATTTTCGAAATGATATAGCTAACTATAATTTTAAGGAACTGTTTGCGCAGGCTGCTGCTGGTATAGTAGATGCTAAATTGGTGATCGAGAACTGTATGGATGTATGGAGTGCTGCAATCGTGAATTATATTCATGCTTATGATCCACAGGTTGTAATTTTGGGTGGAGGTATAATGAAGAGCAAGGATGTAATATTACCTTATATACGTAGAAAAGTGAATGCATTAGCTTGGTGCCCCGATGGGAAAGTGGAGATTATGGCTTCTATATTAGGTGATGATGCGGCATTGATAGCTGCCGGATATTATTTTTTTAAATAGGTTTTTCTTTTATTCAATAAAACTATGAACAAGTATTTACTAAATAATAAAAAATCGAATTATGACAAGTTTCCGGTAGTGCAAGTACCGGGAGAAGAACATAGTTGTGTAACAGGCTGGGAGAACGTAACCGCTGAGTTACGTTCTCTGTTACAACAGAAAAAAATTTTGGTAGTAGAATGTTATCAAGGAGTGCATGATGATGAAGTATTAAAGGCATTGTATGAAGGTTTTCCCGAGGCTTGCATTCTTGAATCTGTAGCAGCGATGAAAGGTCAGGACGCTTTGTATAATACAATCAAAGATGATGTGACTGATGATGAGATATTTGGCTATATGACGCGATATACAATGGAGGTTTATTTCGATAATGCCAAAGTAGAGCATATGCGTAAATTGATAACCTCTTCTTCTGCAGAATATATCATAATTTATGGTGCAGGAGCTTCTTATATTTGGCAGGAACCTGCTATCTTGGCCTATCTTGATATGGCACGTTGGGAAATCCAACTTCGTTTTCGTCGTAATGAAGTTACAAACATAGGATTTAAGAATCAGGCAGAACGTGCTTCTCTTCAGTATAAACAGGCATTTTTTGTTGATTGGCGTATCTGTGATCGTTGGAAAAAGCAGATCATGAAACAAATAGATGTTTTTATAGATACTAATAAAACCGGAGAACCTAAAATGGCGTCTGCTGCAGCTATTTTTAAAGGGTTGGATATTGCTGCATCGCGTCCATTTCGTGTCGTACCCTATTTTGACCAGGGCCCATGGGGCGGACAATGGATGAAAGAAATATGTGACCTTGATAAAGAGGCAATAAACTATGCTTGGTGTTTTGATTGTGTTCTTGAGGAAAATAGTCTTCTTTTGGGGTTTGGCGATGTGTGTTTTGAAATACCTTCTATTGATTTAGTGTTTACTCATCCCGTACAATTATTAGGCCCCAATGTATATGGACGTTTTGGTGATGAATTTCCTATCCGTTTTGACTTTCTGGATACGATGGAGGGAGGCAATCTAAGTCTTCAGGTTCATCCGTTGGTAGAGTATATCCAAGAGAAATTCGGGATGCATTATACTCAGGAGGAGAGTTATTATATTTTAGATGCAAAAGAAGATGCAAAAGTCTATTTGGGATTGAAAGAGGGAGTAAATCCGGAAGTCATGGTAGATGAATTATGCCAAGCGCAGAAAAGTGGTGTATTTGATGTTGAGAAGTATGTGGGTGTATATGAGGTAAAGAAGCATGATCATGTGCTCATTCCACCTGGTACGATACACTGTTCCGGTTCGAATAGTATGGTATTGGAAATCAGTGCTACTCCTTATATTTTTACTTTTAAACTTTGGGATTGGGGCAGATTAGGTCTGGATGGACGTCCTCGCCCTATCAATATAGAACATGGAAAACATGTGATTCAATGGGATCGCACGGAGAGTTGGGTAAAGAAGGAAGCTATCAACTGTTTTGTTACGATTGCGGAGGATGAAGGATGGCTTGAAGAACATACCGGATTACATGAACGTGAATTTATTGAAACTCGTCGTCACTGGTTTACTGGTAAGGTACTTCATAAAACTAATGGTTCTGTACAAGTTCTGAACTTGGTAGAGGGACGTGAAGTTATTGTGGAAAGCCCGGCGGGTGCTTTTACTCCTTTTGTGGTTCATTATGCTGAAACATTTATAATTCCGGCAGCGGTAGATACATATACCATTCGTCCTTATGGCGAATCGGAAGGGAAAGAATGTGCAACCATTAAAGCTTATATACGAAAATGACAAACAGTAGAGAAATGCCTTTTAATCCAGGTTTTGAAATCAACCCGACATTTTCACCAATGGGTTTTGAGTATGGAAATGATGTGTTCGGTCCAAAGGTTGAAAACAGAATGTTGAATGATATCCGAAAAAGTCTGATGAATCCCACTTGTGAAGGACCTGAAATCGTTTATTCTATTGCGATGGATGTAGGTAAGAAAGAGCATAAAGCTCTTTTGGAAAAAATGCATTTACTATATGGGGTGGTGACTTATGCTGCCGGACGTCTGGGTGATGAACCTATCCGCAGTCAGGGACATATACATAAAGTATCACCTTACAGTGGATGGTCTACTCCCGAAGTGTATGAAATCTGGTCGGGTGAAGCTATTATTTATATGCAGGAATATGCTGAGGACCATCCGGGGCGTTGTTTTGCTGTATATGCAAAAGCTGGAGAAGTAGTAATTGTACCACCCTATTGGGCACATGCCACAATTAGTGCAAATCCCAAACTTCCGCTTACGTTCGGGGCTTGGTGTGACCGTGAGTATGGGTTTGTTTATGACGGAGTGCGTGCTCATGGAGGTATTGCTTGGTTTCCTGTTTTCAATAGTGAGAATAAAATAGAATGGAGGGCAAATTCCCAATACCAAACTTCTGAATTAATCTGTAAAACACCTAATGATTATTCTGCATTGGGAATAGAGGCTGGCAAGAGTATTTATGAAATTTTTGAAAAAGACCCCGATACTTTTCTATATGTCCCTTCTCCTCAACTGAGAGAGGATGTCTGGAAGAATTTTATACCTTAATTATTAATACTTTACGAGAATGAAAAACACTAATCAACATAAAAATCCTGTTCTGGTTTACGTTATAGCCATTATTGCTGCTACAGGAGGATTATTATTTGGATTTGATACTGGTGTCATTTCAGGAGCCATTCCTTTTCTGCAGAAAGACTTTGGCATTGATGACGGTGTAATTGAACTTATTACTACAGCCGGACTTGTTGGTGCTATTGCCGGAGCATTATTTTGCGGTAAAGTTACTGATTATTTGGGGCGTAAGAAGGTGATACTTGCTTCCGCTGTGATATTTGCGATAGGAGCTGTTTGGTCCGGGATTGCACCGGACTCTACGAACTTGATTCTGGCACGTCTTTTTCTGGGTATAGCCATTGGAGTATCTTCATTTGCAGTACCTCTTTATATTGCAGAGATATCACCAACCAATATTCGGGGAACTTTGGTTTCAATGTTTCAGTTGATGGTAACATTAGGAGTGCTTGTTTCTTATTTATCAGACCTGTTTTTTGCAGATGAAGTAGATGTAACTTGTTGGCGTCCGATGTTTTATGCAGGCATACTTCCGGCTCTTATCTTATTGATAGGTATGTTCTGTATGCCCGAGAGTCCCAGATGGTTAATGAGTAAAGGGCGTAAGCAGAAAGCAATGCTTATCCTGAATAAGATTGAAGGGCATGGAGCAGCTGAAGAAGTGGCACATTCTATTAATGAAGAGATAGAAAAAAGTAAGAATGAAATTTCAAAATGGAGTGAGCTTATAAAGCCTACATTGCGTACACCGCTTTTCATAGCTATTGGAATAATGTTCTTTCAACAGTTTGTAGGTATTAACACTGTGATATATTATAGCCCTAAGATTTTCTTTATGGCTGGTTTCGATGGAGCTGTTTCTGCTATTTGGGCAGCTGTCGGTGTAGGTGTTGTTAATGTGGTTGCAACTCTTGTTTCTATCTATTTTGTAGATAGGCTGGGACGTCGTAAACTCTATTTCACAGGGCTTACCGGTATTATTTTATCCTTGATAACTTTATCTCTAAGTTTTGTCTTTGTCAATGAGTTGGGTAATGCCGGACAATGGCTGACGGTTATTTTTATGTTCCTGTATGTGGCCTTCTTTGCTATTAGCATCGGTCCGTTAGGCTGGTTGATAATCTCGGAGGTATTTCCACAGAAAGTACGCGGATTGGGAGCCTCAGTAGGTTCACTTTCAGTGTGGGTATTCAATAGTATCGTATCCTTTACTTTCTTTAAAATAGTGAATGCTTTGACCATACCTGGTACTGAAATAATGGTTGATGGGGAACAAGTGGGAAATCCTGCCGGTGCATTTGGTTTCTATGGACTTATAGCTTTGCTGGCACTTATATGGGGATACTTCTATGTTCCGGAAACTAAGGGAATATCATTGGAGAAAATAGAAGATTACTGGAGGAAAGGCGGCAAGCCGCGCAATCTAAAATAATAGATATTTATTGAATTATATAAACTGCAAGAATATGAAAAAACTCATGCTTATCTCTTTACTGTTTTGTATAAGTACTATACCCATAGCTTCACAAACAGTATCTGAATGGATGTTTCATATACGTGGAACAGATGAATATATGTATGCCAATAAGCATACGCTAAAGACAGGCAAAGACCCTTATGATGATAATTTTCTGTGGGTGATAGAAGCCATGAATAATGAGGCAGTCCGTATTCGTAATAAACAGACAGGCGAATATTTACAATTGGGCGACAATGGACATGTACGACTTATGCCAATGTCAGACAGCCAGGATCAATCTTTTATCTGGTCTTATGCAGGTTTTACTCATGATCACATGGCCAATTGTGGATGGTTTACTTTGAGTAATTCCGAAGGAGATAAAGATTCGTACCTTGTTGCTCAAAATGGGAGAATCTACTATTTGCCCGTAGATCGTAATACAGAGTTCAAGGCCCATTGGACACCGGTTAGGAAAAATAGTGCAGGTTTACCGTTTGTTCTTTCTCCCAATGAGGTTACAGAATCTTCGTTTTTAGGAGAACGTAAGGCAATAGCCTTGTCGGAGGGAGAAATAGTGTCAAACTATCATGGAACCAACCACTGGAAACTTTCACGTGATATTTCTGCATTTCCGCACTTTACGGCTAAAGGAAATATGCTGGTGCCTGCTCTTTATAATATGGCACTCGAAGAAATGTTACTGGATGTTCGTACAGATTCTACTTATATGGCAGGAGCTTTATGGCCTGATACCTGGACACGTGATGCAGTATATAGTATTTATTTTTCCTATTCTTGGATCATGCCCGAGGTATCTCGTCGTACTTTGGAAAAACAGACTTTAAAGAATCCAAGTGAAGCCCTGCAAGATACGGGTAGTGGTGGCTCTTATCCTATTTCTACAGATCGTGTTGTGTGGGCTATTGCTGCCTGGGAATATTATTTGGTGACAGGTGATAAGATATGGCTGCAGGAAGCTTACGAAGGATTACGCAATACTGCATTAAAAGATTTGCACGTTGCTTTTGATTCTAATGTGAACCTCTTCAAAGGTGAGACTTGCTCTATGGATTGGCGTACCCATACCTATCCCAATTGGTTTACAAATGTAAATATAGGAGAGTCTTTCTCTTGTGGTACGAATGCATTGCACTTCTTTCTCTATCGCTTTCTTACCAATGCGGGAAGTATCCTTAAAGTGCCGGCAGAGGAACGGGAACTGTGGAGTGGTGTTAGCGAAAAGTTGAAAAAGGGAATGAATGAGCATTTCTGGAATGAAGAGAAAGGTTTATTCGAATGCTATTTGTATCCTGAGATTTTAGGATATGTTTCTTCGCAGAGAGTAGGTTGTATGTCAAATGGGCTGGCTGCTATTTTAGGAGTTGCCTCATCCGAACAAGTTGGTAAAGTCGTACAAAATTCACCGATGTATGCATACGGGGCAGCAGTTTTATATCCCAGTATTCCCGATGATTTTGCCTATCATAATAAAAGTATATGGCCGGTTTGGCAGACACCGCTAATGTATGCAGCCAAGTCTTCAGGGAATTCTGTAGTAACTGAACACCTGATGAAATCACTCATTCGCCAATCGGCTCTTTTTTTAACCCACAAAGAAAACCTAACTTACGACACAGGCTATGATCGTAACACTGCATTGAATTCTGACAGGCAACTTTGGTCGGTTGCTTCTTATATCAGCATGGTGTATCGTGTACTTTTCGGAATGGAACTGACAATGGAAGGAATACATTTCAATCCTGTATTGCCGGCATGGGTAGGAACTGAAATCAAGTTGGAGCATTTTAAGTATCGTGATGCCGTCTTAAATATTACAGTGAAGGGGGAAGGAACGAAAATTGCATCACTTATTGTAAATGGCAAGAAGAAGAACACATCCTATATATTGCCTGCCGGAGCTAAAGGCATTTATGATATAGTTATAGCTGTGACTAAAGAGAATGAAAGTAATGAAAAGATAAATAGAGTGCCTGCAGGTCCGCATAATTGCTGGTCACCTATAGAACCTGTCATCCGTTTGGAAAATAAATATATTCATTGGACTATGCAGCCTGGAGTAACTTATCGTCTGAAGGGTATGGGTGTGGATAAAGAGGTACAGTCTCCTTATAATCTGCAAAAAGAAAAGCCAGGATATTATTCTGTATGTGCAGTTGACGAACAAGGAATTGAATCCGATCTTTCCAATCCTGTACTTTATACTTCTTATGAGAGACGGTATGAGGCAGAGGATTTTACTGAGACAGTATTTATAAAAACTGATGAAAAAGGTTATTCCGGTAACGGCTATGTGAAAGACTATTCTGTTAATCCGGCCAATCTTTCAATAGCAATAGACATTCCTGAAACAGGTGATTATGTGATTCGTTTCACGGGAGCTAACGGACATGGACCTCATAATACTTTTTGTACAATTCGTTCTTTGTTTCTGGATGAAAAGGATTGTGGAACAATCATCCTGGAAGCTTATGGTGATTGGGAAGAATGGACACAATCCAATCATATTGTGTTGCGTAGCCTATCCGCCGGAAAGCATACATTGTCTTTAAAGATTAACCCGGAAGGGAAGGGATTTGATAATAACATGTCTTTTAATAAAGAAAACCTTAATGATTGGCTTATTGACTACTTAACCGTCGTACGATTATAATATTCGTACAGATAATTCATATATAAATTAAATCTTGAATACCATGAAAAGAGTTTTTTTAACTTATCTGTTTTTATGCAGCATGCTGGGCAATATACTTGCCCAGGAAATTACAGGAAAAGTTCTCGAACAGGAGACTTCAGAACCATTGATAGGTGTTAGCGTTTCGGTTGAAAATTCTACAAAAGGGACAATCACGGGTTTAGATGGTTCCTATTCGGTTCCCGCAAAAAAAGGGGATGTTCTCGTCTTTTCTTATATTGGTATGATTACTCAGAAAGTAACGGTCCAAAATGAAAAGGTGATCAATGTTCATCTGTCACAAAATGAAAATATGCTGGAAGAGCTGGTTGTTGTAGGATATGGTACCATGAGGAAAGAAGATTTGACTGGTGCTATTTCATCTCTTAAGGGGAAAGACATTGAGGCAACCACATCTTCGAATGTATTAGAAGGAATTGCAGGAAAGCTTCCGGGAGTTCAGGTAGTTCAAAACTCAGGGACTCCTGGTGGAGATGTAACCGTACGAATAAGAGGTATCGGTACTATAAATAATGCAGATCCTTTGTATGTAGTAGATGGAATGCCTGTTAATGGGGGAATCTGGTTCCTAAATTCTAATGATATCCAATCTATCGATGTCTTGAAAGACGCCTCGGCAACCGCTATTTATGGTTCAAGGGGTGCTAATGGAGTGGTTATGGTCACTACTAAAAAAGGTATTAAAGGAAAGACGCAGGTTTCGGTAGATTATAGCTATGGTTTCCAAAAGATAGCGAAGAAATATGATATGATGAATGCGGCTGATTATGCAGCTCTGCACAATGAGATGCGGAAAAATGCAGGTTTTGAACTGAATCCTGATTTTGCGAATCCCTCATCATTAGGTAATGGAACTGACTGGTTGAACCAAATATTCGAGACGGCTCCTATCCATAAAGTTTCAGCTACTATTTCCGGAGGTAATAAAACTGTCCATACTACCTCACTGGGATATTATAAGCAAGATGGTATTTTGAAAAGTACAGGATATGAGAAGGTTACTCTTCAATCCAATTTATGTTCTGAAATTAGTTCTAAGTTCAGACTGACTACCAATATTGCGTTAAGTGGAGAAAAAAGGGATAACCAGGATGCCTATACAGTAATAGCAAATGCTATGAGAATATTACCTTCTATTCCGGTTTATGATGGAGACAATAATTATGGAGGCCCGACAGGGAGTTCTGAATTGAATGGTTCGGCGATCAATCCTGTTGGAATATTGAATACACAAACCAATACGGCCAATGCATATCGCGGAATTGCAAATGTTTCCGGAGAATATGATATTGCAAGTTTTCTTCAATTTAAGACGGTAGTGGGTGTTGAAGCCGGATATAACTATAATGATAGTTATATTCCTAAATATAAATGGGGAAATGCCCAGCAAGATGAAACTAAACAAACGACTTCTTCTGCATATGAGGTTCTAACTGTATGGGATAATACTCTTACGTTTAATAAAACATTTAATAAACATGCTATTACGGCATTGGTGGGAACGTCTTTCCAAAATTATACTAAGCGTTGGTTGAGTGCATCGGGTACCGGGCGTTCCAGCGATGCTACTGTTGAATTGGATAATGCATTGGAAGCAGAATCGGTAGGTGGTAATCGTTCTGACTGGGCAATCATGTCTTATTTGGGAAGAATAAATTATTCTTATGATAATAAATACTTTCTGACTGCTTCCTTAAGGGCTGATGGTTCTTCGCGTTTCGGTCCTAAAAACAGATATGGTTATTTTCCTTCGTTTTCAGGTGCATGGACTATTTCGAATGAAGATTTTATGCAAGACAATAAAGTTTTTAGTTTCTTGAAATTGCGTGCGGGGTATGGTATGACAGGAAATCAGTTAATAGATAACTTTATTTATACAGATAGACTGGATGCTTTGGGACAATACAATTTTGGTAGTTCATCCAATTCATCTTCAAATACAGTAGGCTTAATTTATCCCGATAAATTGTCTAATCCTGATATAAAGTGGGAGAGTGTGGAACAGTATAACTTAGGAATAGATATGGCATTCTTAAATAATCGTATTTCGTTTACCGCTGATTTTTATCTCAAGAATACGAATGATATGTTAACTCAGGTACCTGTACCGCAGACCAGTGGCTCTTCATTGAATTCGGCGGATTGGCCTTATGTAAATATTGGGAAAGTAAGGAATACAGGTATGGAGTTTAGCATTAATACTGTCAATTTTGAAACAAAAGACTTTAAATGGAATAGTGGTTTTAATATTGCATTTAATAAAAATAAGGTAATTAATATAGGAGGTTCTGATATATTTGAGTATCTCTTATTGCTAAGAGAAGGAGAACCTATTAATGTCTTTTATGGATATGCAGTAGATCATATATACCAAAATCTTGATGATGTATTTACTGGTCCTGCCATGGAAATGCGGGCTTCTGACAAGAATAGTCATAATTCACAAACAAACACTTCACCGGGTGATATCGCTTTTAAAAAATTTACTGATGGGGATGTTATAACAGAAAAAGACAGAACCATAATAGGAAACCCACATCCTAAGTTTACAGCTGGATTAAATAATAGTATTTCTTATAAGAATATAGATATCAGCTTCTTCTTGCAAGCTGTGTATGGCAACGAAATATTTAATGAAATTCGTCGTGAACACGAAAGTATGTCAACTACTTACAATCAATTAGCTTCTACTTCAAACAGGTGGACTGGCGAAAACTCAAGTTATAGTATGCCAAGAGCAATATATGCAGACCCGAATGATAATAACAGACGTTCTGATCGCTATGTGGAAAATGGCTCTTTCTTGAAATTGAGGAATTTGAATATCGCATACCGTTTGCCGGAGAGATGGACAAAATCACTTTCATTGCAAGGTGTAAAAGTTTATGCAAATATTGATAATCTTTTTACTATTACTAAATATTCCGGTTTAGATCCGGAAGTAGGTGTTAACGGGTATGATTATGTGATTTACCCTCCTGCAAGGACCTTTATGTTTGGTGTTAATATTAACTTTTAAAATTGAGTACAATGAAAGCAATGATTAAATATAGCATCTGCAGCATTTTGTGTATATGTTTTGTCTCCCTATCAGGATGCGAAAGTTATTTGGAGAAATCTCCGACAGATAAGATTATTACGGGTAACTTTTTTACAACTGGCACTGCGGAAGAAGTTGAGAGTGCCATAAATTCTGTATATCAACCTTTACAGCGGTCATATATGTACAATCTGCGTATGTGGACTTTGGATATTATAGCAGGAGAAGGTCGTGTCGGAAATGAGGCTGGCGGTAACGGCATAGAAACGGTACAATTGTCTAATTTTATTGCAAATTCAGATAATAATGGAGCTAAAGAATTATGGCGTGGCCCTTGGGCGGGCATTAATCGTGCTAATTGGGTGATTGATAATATTGATCTTTCGAAGAAAAATATTAGTGATGATAAAATATCTCAATATAAAGGGGAAGCTCATTTTTTAAGGGCCTTATATTACTTTAATATGGTGAGGCTTTTTGGCAATGTCCCATTGATATTGCATCAACAAACAGCTAATGATAATCTGAAAGTTTCAAGAACAGATAAAAATGAAGTATATCAAGTAATTATTCAAGATCTTCAAAATGCATCTGATTATTTACCTCAAAGATATACAGGAGAAGATATTGGACGTGCTACAAGTGGGGCGGCATTGGGATTATTAGCTAAAGTATATTTAACATTAAAACAGTATAATGATGTTATTGATGTTATCGAACGACTTATGGCTACGAATGTATATTCTTTGAATGAAAATTATAAAGATAATTTTGATGATACCAAAGAAAATGGACCAGAGAGTTTATTTGAAGTTCAATATGAGAAAGGATCACCTTATGCACCATTTGATGTACTTGGACAAGGGGCATGGCATAATGAGTATCTTGCTCCATTGGCACCTGTAAATATAGGTGGTCCTTGGGGAAATTTTGGTTGGTTTCATGTCTATTCAGAATTTGCTGAAAGTTTTGAACCTAATGATAAAAGAAAAATTGTTTCTATTTTTTCTGAAGGGGATGATTATCAAGGTTGGATATATGATCCTGCTGTTTCAACAACCGGATATAATGTCAAAAAGTTTATGTGTACTAATTATGGCACTACGAATCCAATGGACAGTCCATTAAATTTTCCTGTATTACGCTACTCTGATGTGTTACTGATGTATGCTGAGGCTTTGAATGAAGTAGGAAGAACTGCAGAAGCTTGTGCAGTTGCAACTGCTCCCAACGTTGGTGGTCCATTAAATAGAGTCAGGGTACGTGCAGGGTTACCAAGCGTGTCGGGGCAACAAGCAGAAGTCCGTGAAATTATACGTCACGAACGTCGTATGGAACTAGCTTTTGAGGGGGGACATCGTTGGTTTGACCTGATAAGATATGATGAAGGGGAATATGCAAAGAACTTCTTCCATAGTATTGGAAAGACAAATTTCACACTTCCCAAACATCTTTTATTACCTGTACCTATTGATGATATCGATGCTAATCCGAATTTGCTACCTCAAAATTCAGGTTATTAACCCTAAATATTAAATAGAATTATGAGAAGTGTATATATACTAATTCTTCTTTTCGTTGCTTCATGGGCTTATTCACATGATGATGTAGCATATCGTACTTCAAAAGGATGGTTTATTGATTTCAACAATGATTCATCCATTGATAAAAGTTTGCCTAGAAATTTTTCAGAAAAAGAAATGACTTTCTTTGCTGATTATGACGGTGATGGATTTTTAGACTTATGTGAGGTTAAAGTAAAGGGAAATAATCTGGAGTGGAGTTGGTTCATAAAAGCTCATCAAGGAGATTTTAAGAAATCTGTTACTACTGTTTTTGGTACTCCTCAAGAGCAGTGCCTTGTTGGTGACTTTAATGGAGATGGTAAAACAGATATTGCTGTAATAACCTCTAATGGAGATGGTAAATTGGAATGGAGCATTGATTATTCTCCTTGTGATGGAGTTAGCGATATTTCTGGAAGTAGTTTTGGACAGGTTGGTGATAAAGTATTGGCGGGAGATTTCAATGCTGACGGAGTGGACGATCTTTGTATATACAGACCTGGGACCTCACAGTGGTTTGTCTCATTGTCGGACTTGGTAGGGAAGCCCAGCTTCAGTTCTCCTTATGCAATCGACGGACTTATTTTTGGTACTCCGTACGATATTCCTCTTGTTGGTGATTTTAATGGAGACGGCTATGACGATATGGCTGTATATCGTCCCAAGGACAATAAAATATATATAAATTATTTTAGTCCTGATAAACCTAAAATGGAAGGCTACGGAAATATTCATGGTAAAGGGGAGGTAAATCAAAGCATTACTTGTCCGGTAAAAGACGTCTTAGGATTTGCTATTGCAGATTTCAACTATTCCCGTCCACAAGCTTTGCCTCTTGCTGCGAAACAAGATTTAGGTAAGAAAGTCAATTTAAGACATGGATGGACCTGTATATTTGATGAATCTTTAGATGTAGATAAATGGATTGAAGCACTGAAGGCTTTAGGAATAAACACTTTGGAATATCATCCATGGATGCGGGCTCATGAAGAAAATGCAATGATAGGCAGTTCTTGGAATACTTATGTCGGAGACGATCGTTTATGGACCAGTAAGGCCAAGATGTTAGAGAAAATAAGGAAGTTTCAGGCGATAGGTGGACGTAATATCTGCTACAATGCTATATACGCTTCCTCTCCGGCTTTTGCTCACAACTATCCGGAGTGGGCCATACGTAATCCTGAAAACCAGAATTTCTTCATGTATGGAGAGAACTATCTTTACTTGATGGGTATTAATCAGAATATAAATCACTCATATACAATTAATGGCAAGAGTTTCAGGAATTTTAATGATTATTTAAAGGATCAGGCTGAAATGGCTCAATTGGAATTTAACTGGGATGGTTGGAGATGGGACTGGTATGGATTACCGGATGTATACGAGTGTAATGCATTGAGCGGAAAAGGAGATATTTCACATGAGATTTCTGTATTGACAGATGCGCTGAATACACATGTAAAACAGATACGCCCTGATGTAACCACTACTACATTGCAATTACCGTATGCCAACAATAATATTCCTTTTGAAATGACGGCAGCTGTAGTAGACCATCAGTTTCTGGAAATATGGCCGGAAGCATGGGGTACGGGAGATCGGTATAGCCAGATGTATGATGTAATGTACAAAGCTAAATCCAAATATCCAGATAAGCCATTGTTTGCAAATTTCTATCCGCCAACAGCTATGAAGCTGACTGCTAGTTGGCCACAAGCTAATATCCGCTATCAGTTTGCCACTTGTCTTGCTGCTGGAACTTATCCTGCAGCTCAGGTCGTAGATGGAATTGCCGGATTTACAGACCCTGTTCCATTTCATGCAACTAAATATCCTAAAGAGGTATTGACTGAAATATCCAAATGGAATAGATTCGCTGAAGCGTATGGGGGGTATTTCTATTACTCTAATCCTGTTTATTTATTTAGGGATATCAGGGAAAGTCGTGTATCTGTAAAAGAACAATTCCCAGGGCTCGTGATAAAAGCAAAGGAACGGATAGATAAGCGTACGCGTCGGATAGATGCTTTGGTGATTAATTTAATTAATTATGGTGTTGATGAGCTTAAGTGGACGGAAGTAAATTTTGAACCACAGACAATTTCTGCAACAGTAGATTTTCAGCTTCCTCAAGGTTTGAAAGTCCATAAAGCTTATTATATTTCTCCCGAAGGAAAAATGGAAATACCTTTGAACCGGAATGGGCGATCTTATCAGGCAATAATTCCGCAACTCAGCTTGTTTGGTAGCCTCGTAGTTACTACGAATCGTAATAGGGATTTACCGGAAGTTCCTAAAGATTATGCACGTTCATTTCCCGACTATGAGTTTACATATGATAGTTCCGGAAGTACACTTTCCAAAGGTGCGAAGGAAATTATTGTACTTGATGAAGAGATCCCTCTTCCTATAGATAACTATTACAATGGTAAGCTTTCAACTTGGGAACTATCTGAAGATGCTTATAAAGGAAATACCTCAATAAAGGTTACACCGGAAAAATTGTATATAACAAGTACAAGTAAAAGTGCAATCAGGGTGCCTATTGAGATATATAAAAACTTTGAAATAGCAATTAAGAGTAATGAGGCGTCCGCTACATGGTTCGGTTTCCGGTTGTTGAAACCTTCAGAAACTTCGCCGATATGGGAAGCTAAGAATATATTTTATCGGGTGGGTACTGCACAAGCTGATACCCCTTGTATTACTCTGACTGAAAATGAACCTAAGCTTGAATGGACAGTATTTAAAAGAAATATTTATAATGATATAATTAATCATCCGGAATTTACGGGCGAATGGTCGAATGCGATTGTTACTGCTATTTTACTGGGTCCTATAGAAGGAAATAGCGCTAATTTTGATGATTTGAGGTTTATCCGGGAATAGTATTGTTTTTATTTCGGCACTGTACATAATTCAGAGTCAAATTATTATCTTGCTGCATTTAATTATTATTAACTATGAATGTCTTGACATCGCCTATCCGCAGTTTGTATCTTTGCAAACTATTGTGCGTAAAGAGCGAGAATAGAGAATAAATATAATAAATGTCTGATAATCAACTGCAATATGAAACTGTCGCAATTTAAATTTAAACTTCCTGAAGAGAAGATCGCCTTACATCCTACAAGGTATAGAGATGAGTCGCGCTTAATGGTATTACACAGAAAGACGGGCGAAATCGAACACCGTATGTTCAAGGATATTTTGGAATATTTCGATGATAAGGATGTATTTATCTTTAATGATACGAAGGTGTTTCCCGCCCGTTTGTACGGTAACAAGGAAAAAACCGGTGCGCGTATCGAGGTGTTTCTGTTGCGTGAGTTGAATGAGGAGTTGCGTTTATGGGATGTGTTGGTGGATCCTGCCCGTAAAATCCGTATCGGTAACAAACTCTATTTCGGCGAAGACGATTCTATGGTGGCCGAGGTGATTGACAATACTACCTCGCGCGGACGTACCCTTCGTTTCCTTTATGACGGGCCGCATGACGAGTTCAAGAAAGCCCTGTACGCATTGGGTGAAACGCCGCTGCCGCACAGTATCATCAACCGTCCGGTGGAACCGGAGGATTCGGAACGCTTCCAGTCTATTTTTGCCCGTAACGAAGGTGCCGTAACGGCTCCGACGGCCAGTCTTCATTTCAGCCGCGAGTTGATGAAGCGCATGGAGATTAAGGGAATAGACTTTGCTTATATTACGCTGCATGCAGGTTTGGGTAACTTCCGCGATATCGATGTGGAGGACCTTACCAAGCATAAAACGGATTCCGAGCAAATGATTGTTACGGAAGATGCCGTAAAGGTTGTGAATCGCGCCAAGGATTTGAACAGGCAGGTATGCGCCGTAGGTACTACGGTGATGCGTGCGATAGAGAGCACTGTCAGCACAGACGGCCATTTGAAAGAATACGAAGGCTGGACGAATAAGTTCATCTTCCCGCCATACGACTTTACGGTTGCCAACGCGATGGTGTCCAACTTCCATATGCCGCTTTCCACCCTGTTGATGATTGTTGCCGCTTTTGGCGGTTATGAGCAGGTAATGGAAGCCTATAATGTAGCGTTGAAAGAGGATTACCGTTTCGGTACTTATGGAGATGCAATGCTGATTACGGATAAATAAAATAAAGGTTGGTAATCCCTGTTTTTATTGATGTACGTTTACTTTAGTTTAGGGACTAATCTTGGCGATAAGGAGCATAATCTCCGTCTCGCCGTTCAGAAAATAGAAGAGCGGATAGGGAAAGTGATTTCCCTGTCCGCTTTTTATGCTACCGCTCCGTGGGGCTTTTCCTCTGAGAATACATTTTTGAATGCCGCTGTTTGTGTGGAGACGCTTCTTCCGCCGTTGTCTGTTCTGTATCTTACTCAGGAGATGGAACGTGAGATAGGACGCACTCATAAATCTGTCGGCGGGGTATATAGCGACCGGCTGATAGATATAGACTTGCTTTTGTATGATGACCGGGTGATGGATACCCCCGAACTGAAACTGCCTCACCCCTTGATGCACGAACGCCGTTTCGTGATGGAACCGTTGGTGGAGATTGCACCGGATTTAGTTCATCCGGTATTAAAGAAAAAAATGCGGGAATTGCTGTAAAAAATCGTATCTTTGTTTCCGCGCATAAATCAGTTTGCTCATGTTCAGATATTCGGCTTTCATAGTGTTTCTTCTGTGTTTTTATTCGGGCTTGACGGCCGGGGATAAAACGGATGATGATATTTTGCTTTTGAAGCTGGACAAGATGATTCAGCAGCGTGAGACATATCAGAAAAAGGTGGAAAAGGATATTGCGGAGCTTCGCAGGACGTTGGATTATGTAGGAGATGATAGAGCGAGGTTTGATATTTTGGGTGATTTGTTTGTCAAATACCGTTCCTTTAGGGTTGATACGGCGTTGATTATAGCGGAAGAAAGGCTGGAACTTGCAGACGGATTGGGTGAAGAATACGTTAATCAAGGGTTGATGAATCTGGCTGATGCTTTGAATAAAGTAGGAAAGCATGAAAATGCATTAGGTATTCTGGATAAAGTAAAGAGAACTGAGGCTGTGCGAAAGGATACCTATTTTTATTATTTGTATCATACTACCTATTTGTCCTGTTACAGTGATGAAATGGAAGTGTCCAAGAAGCAGTTGTTCATGCGGCAGATAAGGGCTTATAAGGATACGTTAGTGGCTATCAGCGATCCTAATACCGCCAGCTATGTGACGAATAAATGCGGCAGTCTGAGCCTGCAGGGAAAATGGGATGAGGCTATCCGGATATTGACCGGATATTATGAACGTTGTACGGATGATGATCCCGACAAGGCGAGAGTGGAATATCTGTTGGCGGAATTATATTTGGGCAAACGTGATGTACAGTTGGCAAAGCATTATCTTATCCGGGCTTCCATTACCGATATAACGAATGCCAAAAAAGTGTATATGTCGTTACAGCAATTGGCAATTTTGCTTTTTCAGGAAGGAGATATCGAAAGAGCTTATAATTATATTTCTTGTTCACTGGAAGATGTGAATTTTGGGAAAGCCCGTTATCGTATCGTGGATATAGCTGAATATCTCCCTATTATTAAAGCCGCCAATGATAGTCGTGTAAAAGCTGACAGGGACAGGGTGTTGTTTTTTCTTTTAGTTTTGTCCATTCTCGTTATTACACTGATTATCGCTTTCTTTGTTCTTCGCCAAAAGAACCGTAAACTGCTGAGGGTAAAGCAATCGTTGGCGGAACAGAATCAGCGTCTGCAGGAAATGACGGAGAATCTTACCCGGATGAACGAGGAAATTAAAGAATCCAACCATATTAAGGAAGAATATATTGGCTTGTTGTTTAATATCTGCTCTGAGTATATTTATAAACAGGAAACCGAGCGCAAGAGCTTATTGAAAATTGTCAATACCGGTTCTATGGCGGATATTTCCAAGATGCTTCATAATCAATCCTCTACTACGGAAGACTTTAAACTGTTCATCAGTAAGTTTGATACTATATTCCTGTCTATCTTTCCGGATTTTGTGGAATCTTTCAATACTTTATTGAAAGAGGACGAACGTATACTGCTAAAAGAAGGTGAATTGTTAACGCCCGAACTGCGTATCTATGCCCTTATCCGTTTGGGTATTGATGATAATTCTAAAATCGCCAATTTTCTTCATTATTCGCTTCAGACAGTATATAACTATCGTTTAAAAATGAGGAATAAAGCGATTATTCCCGGAAAAGATTTGGCTGTTCAGGTACAAAAACTGTAAAAAGCGTCTCCTTTGAATTTACTTTTATTGTGTATGGTATTTTTGTTAATTTATTGATAATAAGGGTGTTGTATCTTTATTATCTTTCCTTTTACTTACTTTTTCATTCATAACCTTTGTCAAGCGAAAGTATAATATCTACTTTCGCCTACAATCTAATTTTTATACCGAATGTGGTATACTTTGTTACACTTTAATTTAAAACATTATGAAAGGCAAGAAAAATCCAGAAGCTTTTGGAAGAAAGTGGCGGTATCTGTTTATGATGCTCGCTTTGGTTTTCAGTGTAGGGGTTTCTGCACAAAAAACAGTTATTAAAGGTAATATCTCTGATAGGGAAGATTTACCCGTTATCGGAGCAAATATCTTGGAAAAAGGGACGACAAATGGAACTATCAGTGATGTGGACGGTAATTTTACAATCACCGTCAGCAGTCCCAAGGCTGTTTTACTTATTAAATATATCGGCTATAAAGATGTGGAAAAGGTCGTTTCTCCAATGATGAAAATCTTGATGGAGGAAGATAGTGAGATGCTCGAAGACGTAGTCGTTATAGGTTATGGAAGTGTGAAGAAATCTGATGCGACAGGTTCGGTAACCGCTATCAAACCGGATGATTTTAATAAAGGCTTACGTACTACCGCTCAAGATGCTTTGGTGGGTAAAGTACCGGGTGTAAATGTTGTTTCAAGCTCCGGCGCTCCGGGAGCGGGCGCCACTATCCGTATCAGAAGCGGCGCATCACTATCTGCATCCAATGATCCGCTAATTGTTGTTGACGGTGTACCGGTGGACAACTCCACTATTGAAGGTGGCGGAAATGTAATCGGAGGTATCAACCCGAACGATATTGAAACATTTACCGTATTAAAAGATGCTTCAGCCACTGCTATCTACGGTTCCCGCGCATCTAATGGCGTGATTGTAATTACTACTAAGAAAGGTTCCGATTCCAACCTGCGTTTCAACTATTCTACTAACCTTTCTGTAAGCACCATTACGGAAAAATTGGATGTACTTTCCGCTGATGAGTTCCGTGAGTTCGTTCCTACGGTATCGGGTGTTCCGGGCTCCGTGACTTTGGGTACGGTTTCTACTGATTGGCAGGATGAGATTTACCGTACGGCATTCGGACAAGAACATAACTTTTCCGTTTCCGGTAAGGTAAAGAAAAATGCACCTTACCGTTTGTCGGTAGGTTATAATAATCAGAATGGTGTGGTAAAGACAAATAACTATGAACGCTTTACCTTTAATGGAGGTATATCTCCTAAGTTTTTTGACAATCATCTTACCGTTGACCTGAACGTTAAAGTTTCGTATGAGGATAATCAGAAGGTGGATGAAAGCGTCGTTAATAATGCGCTCCGATACGATCCTACCCGTCCTGTCATGACCGGAAGTGCAACGGGAGCCGATGGGCCGGGATTGGGTTATTTTATTTGGATGAATGGAAATTCTCCTATGGCTATTCAAACCGATAACCCTGTGGCGCAACTCGAATTGCAGAATTTGCATAATAAAGTAACCCGTTCCATCGGTAATGCTGCCATCAATTATAAAGTGCACCGTTTGGAAGATTTACAGTTGAACGTCAATTTGGGTTATGATGTATTGAGAAGTAAATATACTAAGAATGTGCCCGATATGGCCGGCATGATGTATACATCTAACATGAAAGACGGTACGGGACTTATGTATGATTCTAAACAGAATAAGCGTAACTATTTGTTGGATTTATATGCCAACTACTCTCATGTGTTCAATGAAAAGCATAATTTCAGCGCGATGGCGGGATACGGTTGGCAACATTTCTGGAAAAAATTCGATGCGACCACTCTCTCTCCGGAAGGCAAAGAACTGTTCTCACCAAATCATTATGAGTCTGAATATTATCTACTTTCATTCTATGGACGTTTAAATTACTCGTATGATAATCGTTATATGATTACAGCCACTCTGCGTTCAGATGCTTCTTCACGTTTTGCCAAGGATAACCGTTGGGGCTTATTCCCTTCCGTTGCATTGGGATGGAAGATCAGTCAAGAGGCATTTTTACGCGATTCGGAAGTGTTGTCAGACTTGAAGTTGCGTTTGAGCTATGGTCAAACCGGACAGCAGGATATTCTGAATGACTATCCGTATATGACTACCTTTACGGTATCTTATCCGGAATCTTGTTATCAATTCGGTGACAAATGGTACTATACTTATCGCCCGAACGGTTATGATTCTGATATTAAATGGGAAACTACCGAAACTTATAATATCGGTTTGGATTACGGTTTTCTTAACAATCGTATTTACGGTTCTATCGATTACTATCAACGCCACACAAAAGATTTGCTGAATACTATCAATGTAATTTCAGGAACCAACTATTCCTCTGTCATTACAACCAATATCGGTGAGATGGATAATAAAGGTGTGGAATTTGCCATCAATGCGGTGCCTGTGCATACAAAAAACTGGAAATGGACAGTGGGCATGAATTATACATGGAATGATTCTGAAATAACCAAGCTGAATGTTATTGATTCGGATGCCAATTTTGTGCAGACAGGAGCTATTTCTGGTACGGGCAAGACGGTTCAGGTATTTATGGTAGGTCAACGTCCCTATACTTTCTATCTGGCAAAACAGGCTTATGATGATGGAGGTAAACCTATCGAAGGGCAATATGTGCAACCGGATGGCTCTATCTCTGCGACAGAAACAAAATATGCCACGAACAAAAGCGCATTGCCGACATCCTATCTGGGATTCAATACCCAGCTTACTTATAAAAACTGGGATTTTGCCATTAGCGGACACGGGGCATTCGGTAACTATGTATATAATTATGTGGCTGCCGACCAGTATGTGCAATCGGTGTACAGCGATCAAGGAAATTTCTCCAATATATTACGCAGAACTAAAGACTCCGGTTTCCAGAACCAACAACTTTATTCGGATTATTTCTTGGAGAAAGGCAATTTCTTCCGCATCGACAATATTTCTTTGGGATATACATTCCAGAAGTTATGGAATAGTTCCAGCTCTTTGCGCCTGACGTTCGGTGTGCAGAATGTTGCTACCTTTACAAGCTATTCCGGTATTGATCCGGAGATTTACAGCGGTATCGATAAAGAGGTATATCCCCGTCCGCGCGTATTTTCATTAAGTGCTAATTTAAATTTCTAACGGCTTAAAACTATACAATATGAAAAATATAATTGCTTATTCGTTTATTTTGTTTTTCGCGGGCATAAGTCTGGTCTCTTGTCTGGGTGACTTGGACACGATGCCTTTGGATGATAACCAACTGGTAAGTGAAAAGGTATATCAGACAAAAGACGGTTATACCGGTGTCTTGGCAAAGTGTTATGCCTCACTGATTTTGACGGGGCAACAAGGTGGTGATGGAGGAGATGGTGACCTTGAAGGCGCTAATGAGGGATATTCCGGTTATGTACGCCTGCTGTTCTATTTGCAGGAGTTGAGCACGGATAATTTCCTGATGCCTTCCTCTTCCAACGGATTGCGTAAATGCTTGAACTTGCAGTGGGATGCTTCCAATGCTTCAGTCATTACATGGACCTACCAGAGACTTTATATGAGTATCGCTTATTGTAATGAACTTTTGCGGGAATGCACAGAAGGCAAATTGCAAGGCAGAGGACTTTGGGAAGAGATGAAAGACGACTATATGAGTTATCGTGCAGAGGCTCGTTTCATACGTGCTTATTGCTATTCGATGCTTTGTGATTTATTTGGCGCGGTTCCTTATGTAGATGAAAATACGGGTGTGAAAGAAATTCCGGTACAATATACGCGTAAGCAGGTTTTTGAGTTTGCAGAAAGTGAGTTATTGGCTATCGAGAATGAGTTGAAGGCTCCGGGAACCAATGAGTACGGACGTGTCGATAGGGTAGCCGGCTGGTTTTTACTGGCCCGCATGTATTTGAATGCACAGACATGGATTAATGAGAATAAATACCAGGAAGCATATACTTATGCTACGAAAGTCATTGCCGATGGGCATTATCCGTTGGCTTCTGACTATCGCGAAATCTTTTTGGCCGATAATAATACCTGTAAGGAGATTATTTGGCCGTTGGTACAGGATGGTCTGCGCGCACAGAGTTCTGCCGGAACGAACTTCTATGTGAAGGCTTTTGTGAATGGTCCTATGGATGAACTCTATAAAACAGGTGTTGGTTCCAGAGGTTGGGGCAATGTTCGCGCTAAAGTGTCATTGGTGGATGCGTTCGATGCGGATGATGTTATGTTCGATGGCAATGATACCTGGGGAAATAACAAGAAAGATAAAAGAGCACAGTTTATGACCGCTCTTCCTAATCAGGTAAAAGATACATGGGATGTAAATATGGATATGACGAGTACGTTTACATGCGGTTATGGTTACATTAAGTGGAGAAACGTAACGAAAGAAGATGAGCTTAGTGCCTCGGGGGATGCTTATACTTCTATTGATTTCCCGTTGTTCCGTACTGCTGATGCATATTTGATGGCTGCTGAGGCTATTTTGCGCGGAGCAAGTGGCACACAAAGCGAGGCGCTGGGATATGTAAATGAAGTCAGGACAAGAGCTTATATGTCTGGAAAATATGCGAAAAGCGGTGTACGTTCCGATGTGTCCGGTGAGATTGGTGCCAATGAGCTTGATTTGGATTTTCTGCTGCTTGAGCGTCAGAAGGAATTGGCTTCCGAATTGATAAGACGTACCGACCTGATCCGGTTCGGTAAATATACGAAAGGTAATAATTGGGATTGGAAAAATGGCGTACGTTTGGGAGAGGATGTGGATGATAAATATAATCTGTTCCCTATTCCGGAGAGCGAATTGACAAATAATCCTACTTTAGTACAAAACGATGGTTATAAAGTAATAAAGTAAAGATATGATGAAGCTGAAACAAATTCTATTATGTAGTTTGATAGTAATGTGCTGTGCCCCGCTTGGGGCGCAGACATCTAAAGAAGAGATGTTTGCTACTCCTGAGAAAACGGGAGGAGTATATTGGGCGTATCCCTTGGATTTTGCTCCGCAGACCAAAGCGCCTAAGGGATATAAACCTTTTTATATCAGTCATTACGGACGGCATGGTTCTCGTTATCTGATTGCCGACCGTGATTATAAATGGTTGGTAGACCTTTTTGAGGAGGCGCATCGTGCGCAAGCGCTTACCGGTTTGGGAGAAGATACGTATCAGCGTTTGCTCACAGTTTGGGAGGAAGCGAAAGGGCATGGTGGGGATTTAACCCCATTGGGAGTAAGGCAACACCGGGGCATTGCTGAAAGAATGTATACCTCATTTCCGGAGGTGTTTAAAGGCAATCCTTTTATATCTGCCCGTTCTACCGTTGTGTTGCGCTGTGCTATGAGTATGGTGGCTTTTGGTGACCGTTTGAAAGAATTAAATCCCGGCTTGCGGATTTCTTATGAGGCGAGCGAGAAGTATATGGATTATTTGAATTATCATACAGATGAATCTAACCGTTTCACTTCTTCTCATGACGGTCCTTGGGCTGAAGAATATAGGAAATTTGAAGAAGCTCATACCAATCCGGAACGTCTGGTCGCAGCTTTATTTAAAGATAAGCATTTTATTGTAAAGAAGGTAAATCCCAAAGAACTGATGTGGGGAATGTACTGGGTGGCCAGTGATATGCAGAATGCCGAAACAAAAGTTTCTTTCTATGATTTATTTGAGGCGCAGGAATTGTTTGATTTGTGGCAATGTGTCAATTATCGTTTTTATGTAGGGAATGCCAATCATGCCGATGGGAAGGGTATTGTAGTAGCCAATGCTAAATCATTGTTAAGAAATATTTTGGATAGTGCTGATGAAGCAATCCGAAAAGGTGGTATCGCTGCTACTCTCCGTTTTGGACACGATGGTAATGTGATTCCTTTGGTGGCACTGATGCAAATAGAGAATTGTAATGTTGCAGTCAACGATCCGTATGAAGTTTATAAGGTATGGAGTGATTTCAAGGTGGTTCCCATGGCTGCCAATGTGCAGATTATCTTTTTCCGGAATGAGAAATCCGATGATATTCTGGTAAAGATTATGCATAATGAAAATGAAGTGCATATTCCGGTACAAACCGATATGTTCCCTTATTATAAATGGAGGGACGTTGAGAACTACTATCGGGGAATGTTGCAATAAGAATATTTTTTGAAGTTAACAATATAGAAACTATTGTGAGAAGTGCGGCGATGGGATATCGGCGCACTTTTTTATATTATATGTCCGCTTCCTTCGTACGATATTAGTATATAATCGTTCTATTTTTATATTTGTGGTAGTCTCTTCTCGCTATTTTTGCTATAAGTTGGCGCAAGATGGAAAGGAGGTTGTCTTAGTTAAACCGGCTGTTTTATTGGATATACCTCGGGAATAATTCATAAGTTTGTTTTTCGTATTAAAGGAAGTCTGTTATATGTATAAAAAATATCTTACTTTTCTCTTCTGTTTCTTCTCTTCTTTTTCGTTTGCACAGAATATACATTTTCAGGCAATCGGAGTAGAGGACGGTATCTCGCAACCGACAGTAACATCTATCTATCAAGATGAATTCGGAATTATCTGGATAGGGACTAAGGATGGATTGAACCGCTATAACGGTACCGATTTTTATGTTTTCCGTCCGGTAAAGGATGATAAGAATAGTTTGTACAATAATAATATAGGTACAATCTGCGGTGACAAGCAAGGGCACATTTATATCCGCTGCAAATATGCGGTTGTTGAGTATGATATAAAGAAAAATACTTTTCATACAATTCGTGATAATGATATTCAGGCTATCAGTTACGGTAATACGCAATTGTGGGTTTGTACGAGAGATTCCTTGTTTACTTATAATCGCGTAGAAGATAAACTTGATTATTATTATAATTTGGAAGGTGCGCGTATGTCTTGTGTAATTGAGGACAGTGATGGTAATTTATATGTGGGAACCATGAACAATGGTTTGTACATGATAGACGGTAATAAGAAATGGCTGAACTATCTTCCTAAGAAAGATATAACATGCATCTATGAAGATTCTAAAAAAAGTATTTGGGTAGGAACTAAAGATGACGGTCTTTTTCGATTAGACAGGAATGGTGGAATAACCAATTATGGGACTGCTCCTCACCAGAATATGCTATCCAGCAGTTATGTCCGCTGTATTGTGGAAGATAATTTGGGTAATTATTGGATTGGAACTTTTAAAGGTTTGGATAAGCTGAATGCTGCAACCGGTACTTTCACTCATTACAGTAAAGATAATAAGCCGTATAGTTTGAGTAATTCTTCTATTATCTGTATGATGAAAGACAGGCAGGGTACTTTCTGGATCGGTACGTATTATGGCGGGGTAAATCTGTTTAATCCCGACTATGAGATATATACATATTATTATCCTGATGAAGCGCAAAAGGGAAAACTGACCTCTCCTTTTGCCGGAAGGATGATAGAGGATTCTAAGGGAGGAATATGGATTGCGACCGAAGGTGGCGGAGTGAATTATCTCGACAGAAAAACAAGAACCTTTACTGAATATAAGCATGATGTAAGTAAGAACTCTCTTGCGTCTAATACGATTCAGAGTTTGTTTCTAGATGAGGATAACCAAGCTTTGTGGATAGGAACATTACGGGGCGGATTAGACCGTTTGGACCTGAAAACATATCGGTTTACCAATTACCGGTATAATGCTGAGAAAAAGAATTCATTGATTAATGATATAGTTCGTAAAATTATTCCTTATAAAGGGAACCTGTTATTGGCTACTCATAATGGGATTGGTCTTTTCAATCCTGAAACAGGAGAGTGTGTGAAGCTATTGAATGACAGTCGGCTTAATAACAGACAAATTATAGATATGCTTGTTGATAAGAAGAATAATCTGTGGTTTTCTTACTCATTGGGATTGATAAAGTATAATCTGGAGACTCAGAAACGTAATGAGTATTTTGTTCCCAATACTTCGAAACAGGCCATTGGGCCGAACTTGATTAATGTACTTTTTGAAGATAAGAAAGGTAATATCTGGGCAGGCTCTTCAGGGGATGGCATATTCCTGTACGAACAAGACTCTAATACATTCAAATCGTTTAACTCGCATAATTCGGATTTAATCAATGATTATATACTCGATATAAAAGAGTCGCTTTCCGGCTATCTCCTGATAGCCAGTAATCAAGGATTCTCACGTTTTGATATGGAGAACCAGCGTTTTTACAACTATAATAAGCAGAATGGTTTTCCTATGACGGCATTGAATCCATATGGCTTGTTTGTGGCCAGTGATAATGAGATATATCTTTCCGGTCCTAAAATGATGATTTCTTTCTTCGAGAAAGAGTTGAATTCCTATGTGAAGCCTTATCAGTTGAATTTTACTTCATTGGAAGTAAATAATCAGCAGATTTTGCCCAATGACGGTTCCGGAATTCTTACGGAATCGATTCTGTATCAGCCACAGATCACTTTAAATCATAATCACTCCATTATAACCGTTAACTTCTCATTATCCAATTATGTATCAGTATTGAAAAATAGAATCTATTACAAGTTGGAAGGGTTTGATAAAGATTGGATGAGTGCAGGTTACCGTAAAGCCATTACTTATACAAACCTTAATCCGGGTGAATATAAATTGAAGATTAAAAGTTCGGAAGAATATTCCGGTAAGGAGAGTATTTGTAAAGAAATAGATATTATAGTAAAACCACCTTTTTATAAATCTACTTGGGCATATTGTATTTATGTTGCTATTATTATCATATCAGTCTATTTGGTGGTGAGTTTCTATTCATCAAAATTGAAACTGAGGGCTTCGCTGGAGTATGAGAAGAAAGAAAAGAAACAGATTGAGGAACTGAACCAATCCAAACTTCGCTTTTTTACCAATATATCACATGAGTTCCGTACTCCGCTTACGTTGATTGTGAGCCAATTGGAAATGCTGATGGAACGAAGCGATATTCAACCTTTGGTGTATAGTAAGCTGGTGAATATCCATAGGAATACATTGCGTATGAAACGTTTGATAACCGAACTATTGGATTTTAGAAAACAGGAACAAGGCTTTGAAAAGTTTAAATACAGTAAGCAGGATATTTACGCTTTTCTGGATGAAATTTATCTGTCTTTTAAAGAGTATGCGCGGGGTAAGCAGATTAATCTTGAGTTTCTTAACAAGGATAAGAATCTTGAAGTCTGGTTCGATGTGGTACAATTGGAAAAGGTGATTTATAATTTGTTGTCCAATGCTTTTAAATATACTCCTTTGGGCGGTACGATTTCACTGTCGGTACAGGAATATGAGAACAGTGTTGTGGTTACTGTGTCGGATACGGGAGTGGGTATTGCTGAAGAGAGCCTGGATAAGATATTCGACCGTTTCTATCAAGTGGACAGTATGAATAACCAGAAAGGTACAGGCATAGGTCTGGCGCTTGCAAAGAGTATAATCGAAGCCCATAAAGGGAAAATCAGTGTCCGGAGTATGGAGGGGAAAGGAACGACTTTCGTTGTTGAACTACCTTTAGGAGACAGCCATATTACCGATGCACAGAAAATTGCTACTCCTGATATTGATTCATCGTGTATCTCTGAACTGACAGTATATGGTTCGCAGGTACCGGCGGATGTGGTGGATGATGAAAATATGGATAATCAGTCGGACGAGACAAGAAGCAAGATTCTTATTGTAGAAGATAACGAAGAACTTAGAGGTTTATTGGCGCGTTTGTTCTCTAAAATATATACTGTTTATGAAGCTCAGGATGGTGAGGAAGGATTTGAAAAGACAAAAGAAGTGCAACCTGATATTGTACTGAGTGATATTATGATGCCCAAAATGTCCGGTATAGAGATGTGCAGGAAGATAAAGAGTAATTTCGAGACTTCTCATATTCCTGTGATATTGCTTACGGCACAAACAGCTGAAGAATATACCATGCAAGGGTTAAAAATGGGAGCGGATGACTATGTAACCAAACCTTTTAATGTGAAACATTTGTTTATGCGTTGTAACAACCTGGTGAACAGTAGAAAATTGTTACAGCAGAAATATGCGAAACAAATGGATAATAATGTAGATATACTGGCAACCAATAGCGCGGACTATCAGTTCATGGAACAATGTGTAGCCTGTGTTGAACAGAATCTGGATAATCCGGATTTTGATGTGAATATGTTTGCCCAAGCTATGAATACGGGACGCACCAAACTCTTCCTGAAAGTTAAAGGTATTACGGGACAGACACCGAATGACTTTATTCTGAATATCAGGTTGAAGAAGGCGCAAATGCTCCTCAAGCAAATGGATACGAAGACTGTTTCAGAAATAGCGTATGAAGTAGGCTTTAATTCCCCAAGCTATTTCATCAAGCGCTTTAGAGAATTGTTTGGAGTGACTCCTGCCCAATATCAAAAAGGTGAAGAATAAACTTACTTATTATATATACACTATGAAGACAAAATTACTATGCACGCTGTATTTTTTGTGTCCATTGGCCGTGTCGGCGGCAAATGTTCATAAACTTACTCCGATTACTACTGATAAGGATGTCAGAGTTGAAATAAGTTTGTCCGCTGAGGCAAACGAGCACCTGTCTCTTGATGCAGTCATTTCTAATACCCGTAATGGTGAGGTATTGTGTAATCGTTCAAAAGAGTTTTCTTTTAAGAATAAAGTCGATACGACAATAGTATGGAAAATAGATGGTTTGAATCCGGAATTGTGGAGTCCGGTTACTCCTGTTCTTTATACCCTTGAGATAAAGACGGATACTGAGGTTTTACGCAAACGGATCGGTTTCAGGAGATTTGAGATGCGGGATGGGGTGTTCTATCTGAACGGGAAACCTATCTATTTGCGAGGTAATGCCATTAATCCGCCGGAAAGAGGAATACCTGAGCCTTTGGAAAGAAGTAAGGAGTTCGCTCGTGATTATGTCCGTTTTATGAAAAGTCTGAATATAAATATCATTCGTATTCCTGATGACCAAAACTGGATGGATGTATGCGATGAAGAAGGCATGATGATTTTTGCCGGTCGCTATGGACGTCCTAAGCATGGAACCAAGACTGCACCACCGGCAGACTTTGATTTATCGCTTAAGACATATAAGGAAATAGATTTAGGCCCGTTTAGCCCTCACCCTTCTGTTGTCATTTATATATTGGCTAATGAAATGCCGCCTGAAGGTGAAGTTGGAGCTCGGTATCGGGAGTTTCTGACAAAAATGTGTGGTGAACTCAAGAAATGGGATGATACCAGGTTGTATATAGGTAATACCGGCTATGGACTTGGAAAATCAGGTGATATTTATGATGTACACCGGTATTGGGGGTGGTATTACAACACTTTTCTGACTTATCTAAATATGCGTGATAAAAGTATGTGGCAGAATCCGGGTAGAGTTCAGCCTATTACATTTACTGAGTGTGTGGGTAACTATACGGGGATAGACGGACGTTTCAACCTTTGTTCCCGGACTAAGCAGCCCGGTTCGCAAAAGTGTTGGACCGGTCATCTGCCAAATGAAGAACAAGCTGAGGCTGCTATGTCATATCAAGCCTTTGTCCTAAAAAATGCTACGGAACTGTTTCGTCGGTTGAGATGCCAGAATGGTAATCTTGCAGGTACTATGCCTTTTACCATAATATTCCATAATTGGGATGGAGTAAAGTCGTTTGCAGAAATGAAACCGAAACCTGTGGCGTGGCAGTATCAGACAAGTTATCAACCGATATTGCTGAGTTGGGAAAACTGGCAGTCGCAGATTTATGCAGGAAATAAGTTGTCGGTCGTTGCTCATGTGGTTAATGATGATGACTATTGCAATGATTTGAATGGCGCTCGTTTGCAATGGTGGATTGAGAAAGGAAATGAGAAGTTTTTGTCAGGAGATATCGAACTGCCGTCTGTTCCTTACTATGGGACATATAAGAGTCCTCTTTCAATTGATATTCCCCGGGATTTAACTTCGGGAGATTATGTATTGAAAGGTGAAATTTGGGTGGATGGCAGGAAGATATCCCATAATGAGAGCGAGATTTTCATTGCAGGACAGGATTGGAATAATAAGGATGCAATTGGAAAAACGATTTATGTATATGACTCTTCGGCGGGGGAACAAACCCGCAGTTGCTTGCAAAAGCTTGGTTATATGGTGAAGCCGATACATACGGTTATGGATTTACCTCGCAATTCCATTTTAGTTTTGGGAAAGGATTCTTGGGACAATAACATAAACAATCAGGTTGAACAATTAAGGGAGTATATAAAGAAAGGAGGACGCGTTGTTTGTCTGGAGCAGGATCCGGCTAGATTCAATCAATCATGGCTACCGATTTCGGTTAAATTCTTGGAAGACAGTAATAATAATCCGGTTTACCTGTCTCCTTCTTTGGCATATAAAGACGGTATGAATATTAATCTTGAGCGTCCTTATCATCCGGTCTTTAAAGGGCTGACACCGAAACGTTTTAAACTTTGGTCTGATTATACTTCTTATGATGAGTCGCAAAAGGGATTTCCTGCTATTTATCCGGTGGATAGAGGATATGACTTGCATGCAGCTGATTTGAAAAACGTGGCAATTCTTGCTAATTATAGTCGTGCGTTATCGGCAACTGCTTTGTCGGAGATGTTTATGGGTAAAGGGTCTGTGTTATTGTCGGGTTTCGATTTGATAAATCATTGTGGAACGGATCCGGTGGCAGATAAACTTCTTTCAAATGTATTACATTATATGGCTACTGATAAAAAGCATGAACCATATGTGGCAGTGGGTGACTCTATTGTTTGGGGAGATTATGCGTCTGAGCGAGGTATTGTGAATGCTCTTTGTAATGGTTTGATGGTAAATACGGTTCCTATTATTCCGAAAGGGCAGGAGAAGGATACCAAATATAAGTTGAAGATTGATGAGTATGGCTATCAATATGCTGGGGCATATGGTGGCTGGAATTCAAAACCGGGTGTACAATATGTACCCTATGGGAGAAGACCGATAGCTCCGTTCACGTTTTCGCGAGGAGGAAGCCCGCTTATTGAAAAATCATCTGTAACAGGCGAGGGGTATTTTTACATAACTTTACCGGAAAAGAAGAATATAATGATTACTGTATTAGAGAATCCTGTGGATGAACCTATCCGTATCAGTTTTTCCGTAAACAATGAAGCGGGAAAGGAGTATGTAATTTTGCCTAAGCAGCAATTAAGTATTGAAACGGATATTTCTCATATAAAGAATGCGATGAAGGTATCTTTGAAAGGAGATAGGCGCACGATTCTGCTGAAAACCATATTAAGTATGAAACAGACTCGGAAATAATGTTTAATCGAATAAGTTGTACTGCTTGAATGGTGCAACTTATTCTGTTTATAGGCCCTTTGTACAACTTTGCTGTACAAAAGAACGATTGTTATATGCTTTCATAGGATAAACGGACACTTTTGCAGAGGTATTTAAAATCCGAATAAAACTATGAAACGCATTTTATCTTCTTTATACTTATTACTGATAAGTATTGCTCTTTTGGCAAATGACAGATTTGCCGTTGCTGATATTTTTACAGACCATATGGTGTTGCAGCGTAATGCTAATGTAAAGGTTTGGGGTGAAGGAACGGACGGTTCGCAGATTGAAGTCCGTTTTGAAGGACAAAACCGGAAGACCGTGGTTGCAAAAGGCAAATGGACGGTCGATTTAAAGACCGGAGAGGCCGGAGGACCATATAAGCTGGAAATTGTAAATGGTAATCATAAGATTTGTTTCAAGGATGTTTTCGTAGGTGACGTATGGCTGGCGGGTGGTCAGTCAAATATGGAATTTGCCCTACGCAGGGTAAAAGATGCGCAGGCAGAAATTTCTTTGGCTGATTATCCTCAGATACGTTATTATAAGGTACCGAGGAAATTTTACCCGGAACAAAAAGTACCCGGAACATCTTGGAAGGCATGCTCGCCGGAAACAGCGACAGATTTTGCAGCTATAGCCTATTATTTTGCCAAGAACATACATAAAGAGCTGAATATTCCTATCGGTATCATTCAAGTTCCTGTAGGTGGGACGACGGTTGAGGCATGGACAAGCCGGAAATTATTGATGTCTGATAAAGATTTTCGTCCGCTGCTGGAATACTATGATAGTATTGCCAACTCTTATCGTCCTGGCGAATATGAGAAATTGTATAATAATTACCACAGTTCTTTGGCAGAATACAACAAGTTGAGCGCAGAGAAGAAACGATACATTAACAAACCATCGGAACCTATGGGAAAATGGAATTTCCGCCGTCCGGTAGGTTTGTCCGAAACAATGTTGAGTGCAGCTTGTCCATACACATTGAAAGGATTCATTTTTTATCAGGGAGAATCGAATACTGCTAGAGGGGCGCAATACCGCAAATTATTCCCCGCTATGATTAAAGAGTGGAGGACTTCATGGGGACAGGGAGATATTCCTTTCTTATTTGTACAGTTACCTCGATTTGAAACAAAAACCCGCTATTGGAATGAATTGCGTGAGGCACAATATCTAACTTCACTTCGTGTGAAAAATACGGGAATGGCAGTCGCCTTTGATCAGGGAAACCCTAAAGATATTCATCCGATTGTAAAAGATACGGTAGGTTGGCGATTGGCGCAGTTAGCCTTAGGGAAAGTATATGGTAAAAAGACTATTTACCAAGGGCCTGAATTTAAGAAATTATCAAAAGCGGGAAATGGCAGTTTACTTCTTGATTTTATAAATACAGGTACCGGGATTATTGCTAAAGATGGAGCTGCTTCACTCTCCGGATTTATGGTTGCAGGTAAGGATGGTAAGTTCTATCCTGCCGAAGCGGTCATCGTTAGTAATAGTCAGGTACGAGTAAGCAGCGAGCAGGTGCAGGCTCCTATCGATGTCCGTTACCTGTGGGTAAATAGTGCGAATCCTAATTTCTTTAATAGAGAGGGATTTCCTGCATGTCCTTTTCGTACCGATAGTTATCGACTGGAAACGGAAGGTGTATATGTCAACCCTGAGCCGGTGATGCCTAAATTGGATTTATTCCTTTTCATAGGACAGTCTAACATGGCAGGTCGTGGATATATTACTGATAATTATAAAAGTAGTATTAAAGATGTGTATTTGCTGACCCCTACCGGTACAATGGAACAAGCAAGGAATCCTTTGAACAAATATTCTACTATTCGCAAGCAGTTGGATTTGCAGGGTGTAGGTCCTGCCTATTCTTTTGCAAAGGCAATAACAGAGAAAACCGGACATCAATTAGGGCTGGTAGTGAATGCACGCGGTGGCAGTTCTATTAACTCGTGGTTGAAAGGGGCACGGGATGATTATTATGGTGAAGCTTTATCGCGCATACGTCAAGCCATGAGATATGGTAAGTTGAAAGCTATTATTTGGCACCAGGGTGAATCGGACAGCCGGGAACCGGGACTGTATATGGAGAAACTAAAGAAGTTGGTCGCTGATTTACGGCAAGATGTGGGAAATGAGAACCTTCCTGTTATAGTAGGTGAGATTGCCGATTGGCGGGCAAATGGAACTTCGGAGGCATTTAATAAAATGTTACGTACAGTTCCTCAGCATATTCCATATTCTTATTGTGTGTCATCCAGAGAACTGGTTCCTTTGATTAATGAAAGTGATCCTCACTTTAGCGCAGACAGCCAAATAATTTTAGGTAGGAGATATGCTGAGGCTGCTTATGAGGCTTGCTATTCTCAAAAGTAAATAGTTCATTAAAAAATAATTTATGAGTTTTAAGAAACAGCTGTTTTTAATATGCGGAGTTCTTGCAGTGCCATTTTTAGGATTGCAAGCCGATGACGTAAATGTGGCGTTACGTAAGCCGGTGACTGCATCGTCACAACAGGAGAAATTTCCGGCATCTAATGTGACGGACGGAGTTATTTCACGTAAATCAACTTGGATGAGTGCCGAAAGTGCGCGACCTCCTCATATGTTGGATATTAATTTGGAGCGATATTATGATATCAATAAGATTGTTATCTATACTGGTATTCCGGAAAATGAGTTGACAGAATCGGAAAAAGGTAAAGCTCCGGGATTTTGGTCGATGAAGAATTTTAAGATTCAGTATTGGGATGATGCCAACTGGACGGATTTACCGGATACGGAATGTACGGAAAACCGGTTGGATAAACTTGAATTTATTTTTAAACCTACCTTACAGACTTTTCAGATTCGCCTGGTGTCCACAGATGGTGAGCCGATTCGGATTAATGAATTTGAAGTGTATGGTAAGGAAAAGGTTAATATGCCTGTACCTGTGACAATAAATGAAGTACAGACAACCGTTCAGGAGCCTTCGAAGACAGAAATGCAGGTAACAATAACCAAAGAGGTTATTGGGAAATCAATGAAGTATGTGGCTTATAACCAAGGATATTATTTCCCGGGAAGTAATATTTCCGGTTGGCTTGAATATTCCAATGTAAATAGTTTGCGAGTTTGGACATCCTTGAATGATTATGTTCCTCAGTCAGCCGTACTGAATGATGAAAGAGTGGCTACTTTGGATGATTTTGAAGTATGTAAGACTGAATTGAGAAATAATCCGGAATGTAACCGCTTTATTCGTTGGGAACCGGTTTTGGAAAATTGTCGTAAAAAACAGTTTTCTACTAATTCGATGGTTTTTGAATATGCATTGAAAGAATTGAAACGTCTGAATATAGAACCTGTTCTTCAGATAAATTCTACAGATTTCGATGGTACGTGGAGTAATAAATGGAAGCAGTGGCAACGTTTCTATGCACTTGCTTTTTATGCGGCTAAGACCGGAGATGTAACCATGTATGCTATGCATAACGAACCGAACCATCGCCATGCGGGTCCCATGAAGATAACACAGTATGTGGATGCCATGAAGATTGTTTCGGATGCTGTGTATTGTGCAGTACAGGATGTGAACAGACTGTATGGGAAATGTTTGAAGTCGCGTTTTGTAAGCCCTGTTACAGCAGGCTCGAATGCGAATTGGTGGGCGGAAGTAGTGAAAAATTTGCGTATAGACTATCGTGGTTTACCCTCAGACAGAGATTTATTGGATATATTTTCCACTCATTCTTATAATCTGCCGGCTGCGGGTTATGCATCTAAGGTTTCTGATATAAGAAAAATTATCGTGGAAAACCATCCGATGAAACAATCTCTGCCAATAGTCTATACAGAGACCGGACGCTGGATGAATGCTTATCTGATAGATAAGGAAGAAACAATGGATTCTCCCTCTTTATTTACGGAATGGGCAGGTGAATATGCGAATAATACGCTTAATCAAGGCTATGGCATGTGGGCTTTTAAGTTTGCAAATACTACCAGTGGCACATATCCGCGCGGAATCAAGTCAGGGCATCATTTTATCTGGCAGGGAAAACGGATTGTAGAGGATGCTTATAATAATGTGGCATTGGGTAAGAAAACATCAGACTTGACTTCCTCTCATAGAGTAACCGTGAAAACAATAACAGATGGAGATAAAACAGATGCCTCCATGTGGGTTTCTTCAGATACGGATGAAGAAAAGCGTTTGGAGATTAATTTGGGTAAAAGTTACTCTTTGGGTGGGGCAGTCGTCTATACAGGTTCTTCCTATGGAGTTTATACTTCTCCTGACCGCGTGAAAAACTTCAGTTTACAATATTGGGATGGTACCGCTTGGACGGATATAAAGGAAACAATGGAAAAGAATGCACGTTACGCTCAGTCTTTCTTCTTGTTTGATACTCCTGTTACGACTTCTAAAGTTCGGTTTGTGTCAACCGATAAGGGAAGTATAAAGGTGAGAGAAATTAAATTATTTGATTCGGAATCTGTAAAAGATATTCCTTCTTCTTATGATATAAGCGGTATTCAGCGCACTGGTGAAGTAGTCCGTCTTTTTGCAAAAGGATTTAAGAATGAACGTCCTTTATTAAGTACGGTGAAATCTGCTGCTGATAATGATGTGGATGCCATTACCTGTTTTAATCCGGAAGAAATGAGATACTATATATGGCTTGTACAACGCAAACACTTTTCAAATAATCTGACTTTGAATATGAAGTCATTAGACCTACCCACCGGCACCAGAGTAATTGCTGAAGAAGTAAGTGCAAATGCTTATGGTGAGGTGGTTTGGTCGAAAGAAATCTCGGAGAATGGGCAACTTTCTTTTGAACTTCCTGCCCAAAGCGTAATGCTTCTTACTATTCCTGTTCGCATGAATGCGCTAAACACATTAGTAGCTGTAGATGATGCGGTGGTAAAAGCCGGTAGGAATGATAAAAAGAACTTTGGTAAAGCTAAAATGATGAATGTGGAGATGAATGCTTCCCGGATAAATGGAAACCAGGTAAGCTACGTTAAGTTTGATTTGTCTGGAGTGGATAGACAAAAAATAAATGCTGCCATATTCCAGATATATGGTAATTCTATTGTCGGACATCCTTATCGTTTCCATGTTTACGCTTTGGATAATAATAATTGGGATGAGAATACTTTAAACTGGAAAAATGCTCCTAATTTGGAAGGAAAACAGGTTCGTATAACGGACGTTGGGGGTACTGCACATGTAGCAGGTGAAATTGTAGTGGACGAAACAGTTGCTTATCATCAACTGGATGTTACAGAATTACTCCGTAATTGTAGGGAACAGGAAATAACTTTTGTATTAATAAGGGAGGTCAGACAATTGGGTGATGATTCTGATAATGGCAAAAGTTGTTCTTTTGGTACGAAAGAATCTAAAAATGGGCCAAAACTGGCTATTTGGTAGTATGAAGTGTGGGTTCGTATGATAGTGCTTTCTTTTCGTACAATCCTTTTATGATAACTTTATCTTTTTTGTGACTTTTGTTCTATCATATTTAAATAATTTTAATCTTAATGTATAAATGAAAAACAGTCGTCTAAAACTAATTGTGTCTGTCATGTTTCTATTGATCATGGTGGGCATACATGCACAAAATGTACGAGTGACAGGTGTTGTATCTGATGCACAAGGTTCATTGATCGGAGTGAATGTTCATGTGAAAGGGGGAACCACCGGTGTGATTACCGATACAAACGGTAAATATTCTATTGAGGTACCCGCTAGTGCTACACTTGTATTCTCTTATATAGGTTATGTAGAACAGGAACTCAAAGTCGGTAATAAACGAGTTATTAATGTAACTTTAGTTGAAGACTCCGAATTATTGGATGAGGTGGTAGTGGTAGGTTATGGCTACCAGCGAAAGAGTGATGTAGCAACTTCTGTGGCTTCTGTTAAGACTGATGAAATGAAGAGTTTTCCGGCAGGTAATGTTGGTGATATGCTTCGTGGACGTGTAGCAGGTGTCAATGTAACGAGTGCTTCGGGCAGACCGGGTTCTGCACCGGAAATTACTATTCGCGGTAATCGGTCTATTAGTGCACAGAATACTCCTTTATATGTAATTGATGGCTCTGTATCAGATGGAGAAGAATTTAGCACATTGAGTGCTGAAAGTATTGAGTCTATTGAGATTCTGAAAGATGCTGCTTCACAGGCTATCTATGGTGCACGTGCTAGCGATGGTGTCATTTTGGTGACTACTAAACGTGGGGCACAAGGTAAGATGGAAGTAAATTATAACGGATATGTAGGTATTCAATCCTTGTGGCGTAATTTTGATTTTTATTCTCCTGAAGAGTATGTGATGTTGAGACGTGAGGCTATGGCAAATGATAAAGGTATCATTGATGCTCGTGAGATGTCTATTTCAGAAGCGCTTAGTGATGATGTGATGAAAGAAGTATGGGCAAGCGGGCAATTTGTTGATTGGGAAAACTTAATGTTGAAGAATGCCTTATATCAAAACCATGATATAACTGTACGTGGTGGAAACGACAAACTTCGTGTTTCTGCAGGACTTAATTATTTTGATCAGGACGGTATGGTAACTACTGGTTCCGGCTATCAAAAGGCCGCTTTTCGTTTGAATGTAGACTATAAGGTTAATAAATGGATTAATTTTGGTGTAAATACTTCTTATGCTTTAACGAAGAGCGAACGTGAAGATGGGAATTTTACAGAATTTATTACCCGTACACCATTAGCCAAGGTGTATGAGGAGGATGGAACTTATACTAAGTATATTAATTCAGCCAATGACGTCAACCCTCTTTATAGAGCGCAAAATTATAATCGTGAAATAAAAAACAACAGCTATCGTGTTAATTTATTCTTGGAACTGAAACCGTTTAAGGGATTTAATTATCGTTTGAATACATCTTTTTATAATAGACAACAAGAAGATGGGGAAGCAAAAAAAACAGATTATCCCGGTGGAGGCGCTACTGCAAAATTAGCAAATAATGAGAAAAGAAGTTATTTGATAGAAAACATATTTACGTATGATGTTCCTTTCAGAGACAAAAATCATAAATTAGTTTTGACTGCTGTACAGTCTGTAGATCATACTCAATCCAAAGAGTTAGGATATTCTACAGCTTCACTACCAGTGGATATGGGGTGGGATTTTATTGCAAACGGTGAGTTTAGCGGAAAACCGGTCAGAACATTCTCTGAGAATAATTTGGTGTCGTTTATGGGACGTGCCTCGTATACGCTTATGGATAAGTATATTATGAATATAGCGGTCAGACGCGATGGCTCAAGCCGTTTTGGTAAAAACAATAAGTGGGGTACATTCCCTTCTATAGCTTTAGCATGGCGCATAAATCAGGAGGAGTTTCTTCGCAATGTGTCTTGGATTGATAATTTGAAATTGCGTTTGAGCTATGGTATTGTAGGTAATCAAAATGGTATTGGAAACTATACAACTCTTGGTTTGGCTAATGAATATCGTTATGAATTTGGCGATAATATGTATATGGGTTATCTTCCAGGAAAGGAATTGTCCAATCCTAATTTGAAATGGGAGCAATCTCGTACTACGAATGTGGGAGTTGACTTTGCTTTTTTCAAAAATAGATTATCCGGAACAATAGAATATTATCAAACTAGAACAACGGATTTACTTGTAAAACGTGAGATCAATTCAGTATTAGGCTATGAAAATATGCTTGATAATTTGGGGGAAACCAAGTCTCATGGGGTAGATATAAATATTAGTGGCGATGTTATCCGTACAAAAGATTTGACTTGGAGTTTAGGTGCCAATTTTAGTCATTATGCTAATGAAATTGTGAAGATTGATGATCAAGTTGATGAAAACGGCAAGCCATTGAGTCAGCCCGGAAATAAATGGTTTGTTGGTGAGCCTATCAATGTTTATTATAATTATGTACCGGATGGCATTTATCAGTATGAAGATTTTGATATTAAACGTAATCCTTATAATGAATTGGAGTATACTCTGAAACCCACTATTGATACGGATGGGGATGGTATTGCGGATAAAGCACTTTCACGAGAAGACGATGTAAAACCCGGTTCTGTGAAGATTAAAGATATAAATGGTGATGGTAAAATTAATGCGGATGACCGTACCCCGATATCTAAAGATCCTGATTTTACATTATCTTTGAATACATCTCTAAAATGGAAAGGTTTTGACTTTTACATGGATTGGTATGGTGTGTCCGGTCGTAAGATCCAGAATGCCTATTTGAATGAATCTAATAGTGGCGGTTCTTTGCAGGGTAAATTAAATGGTATCAAAGTTAACTATTGGACTCCATTTAATCCATCGAATGAATTTCCGCGTCCCAGCCATAATACGAATGTACCCTATCATGGTGCATTGGCTATTCAGGATGCTTCCTATATCCGTTTACGTACATTGCAGTTAGGATATACTTTCCCGACAGAGTGGATAAAACATATTTCTCTGTCACGTCTGAGAGTTTATGCCACAGCAACTAACTTATTGACATTTACAGACTTTAAGTCTTATAGTCCTGAGTTGACACCGGGAGCTTATCCTGAATCAAGACAGTATGTATTTGGAATTAATGTTTCATTCTAATCAATACGTGTAAAACATGAAAAAGATATTATATATAGCGGCTTTGGCAGTATCATCTGCCATGCTGTTGTCTTCTTGTGAAGATTTTCTGAATCCTGAGTCAAAAACAAATATAACAGTTGATTACCTGACTAACTCTCCTGATGGCTTGAATCGTGCAGCAATAGGTTTATATGCGCTGGATAGAGAAATTGCCAAAGGTGCAGATAATGGCGGAAGCGGTAATTTGTATGTTGTGAGTATGTGTGATTATACAACTGATCTTATGGCTTTTCGTGCCGGAACCAGTACTGCCATTGCTAAACTTGAAAATTTCATGCCGAATAATAGTGATGTAGAAGCTTTTTGGCAACAGCATTATTTTATTATTGGTAAAGCTAATGAGGTGATAGCGGGAGCGGAAGCGCTGGGAATAGAAGATCCAGATCCTTTGACACGTCGTGCTTATGGAGAAGCCAAATTCTTTCGTGGACGAGCATATTTTGAATTATGGAAGCGCTTTGAACGTCTGTACTTAAATACTGAGCCTACTACCGTAAGCAATTTGGAACGTGATTTTACTCCAGCCAGTAAAGAGGACATATTTACTGTGATTCGTGGCGACCTGGATGCTGCTATTGAGATGCTTGACTGGAAAGCAGAGGGCGGAGATTATGGTCGTATAACAAAAGCTACTGCTAAGCATGTGCGTGCACAGGTGGCTATGTGGGATAAAGATTATGATAGAGCCATCGAAGAGTGTGAAGATATCTTTGAGGATGGTACATACTCTATGGAAGATAAAACCGGTGATGTGTTTAATGGTCCGGACTTTCGTTCAAAAGAGGTATTGTGGGCATACCAGTTTTCAACAAACTTAGGTGGTGGCGGAAGTGGTACACCGTTGATGGGACATCGTGCGGCAATTATTACGACTACTCGTTATCAGTCTAATGCCGATTGTACTTTTGAAGCTAAAAATGGCGGATATGGTTGGGGACGTGTATATCCTAATACTTATTTATTCAGTCTTTACGACCAGGCTAAAGATAATCGTTATAAAGACCTTTTCATTCATACGTTCTATTATAATGATCCTAAATCTGCAAAATTCGGTCAAGAGATTCCAAAAGATTTGTATGGAACATCTGCCGGCTATATGGAAAAACTGCATCCTATGTCAAAAAAACATTTTGATCAATGGACTAATGCCGACCAGCCTGACCGTACTACAAGTTTCCGCGATTTGATAGTATACCGTTTGGCTGAAACCTATCTGATGTGTGCTGAAGCCTATTTCCATCGTGATGGAGGTAGTAGTCCAAAGGCTATTGAATATTACAATGAAACGTGGGAACGTGCAGGTAATGATCATGAAGACGGCCCTTTAACACTTGATATGCTTTTGGATGAATATGCTCGTGAACTTCATTTTGAAGGAGTGCGTTGGCCGTTACTGAAGCGTTTAGGTATTTTGGGTGAACGTGTTCGTTTGCATGGTGGCGATTTGAAATCGGAAGATCCTTATTTGGATAAAGATTATGCCGAGTGCCGCCGGAATTTTGTGGATGGTAAACATGAAACATGGCCTATTCCGCAGAATCAGGTGGATTTGATGGGAGCGGATGTTTTCCCTCAAAGTGACCCGTGGAAATAATGTGTGACCTATTTTATTTATAAATCTAAGAAAAGAAATTATAATATGAAAAAACTGACATGGATTTCATTCCTTCTGTGCCTAATTCTCGCCTCTTGTAAGGAGTATAATGAAGTGAGAATTATGCCGGAATTCAATAATAGTGAAACAGAAGTTACACTATATAAAAATATAGGGTCTTCAGCTACTGTAGTTATAAATACAACGGCGGATGATATAATAGCTGAATATGATGCTGATTGGCTTTCGGTAGATGTAAATAAGCGTCGTGTTATTTATACAATCACGAAAGCTAATGAAACTGGAGAGTCTCGTACAGCTGTTGTGAAGTTGGTCTCTGGAGAATGGGTGCAAGAAGTTAATGTGACTCAGCGTGAATTAGATGAGTCGGAACTGAGACTGCTGAAAGTGGGAGACTTAACGGAAGACGGTTTGGGTATGATATTTTGGGTAGATCCTGAGAATCCTGAGGTGGGTAAAGCCATTTCTTTGCAACGTCAAAGTGGTAAAGCTTTTGAGGCGTCCATAAAGTTGCATGAAGCTTTTTCTACAGTGAATGGTGTAGAAAATACAGCTAAATATATTGATGCTGGTGTGGATGATGCTGTTACTTTTTGTACGAACTTGGGAGAAGGTTGGTATTTGCCTGCACAAAATGAACTAGTTGAATTGTTTAAGGCTTATAATGGAGTAGGCCCTTCAGATGCAGGATTTACCAATGCTACTCCAGATGCTATCAGTGACTCAGAGAAGACTGCCCGTGCTATTTTTGATAAAAAGCTGACTGACCTTGGAGGAGTGGTAATAAATGTTGCTGCTAGTGGTAATGGAGAAAGTTATTGGGCGAGTACGGAGAATGAGGTGGGCGATAAAGCTCGTTATGTACGTTTTGGGAAATATGGCTTAGATTGGGGAGCCAAAACAGGTACAGCTCGTTATGTTCGTGCCATGAAATTGATTGGTAAATACGAGTTCCCTGAGGAACCGGCAACTTTAGTTATATCTCCAACAGAAGTAAGTTTGACAAGTGAAGAAGGTGCCACTGCGGAAGCTACTATTACGACTAATAAAGCAACATTTACGTTTGTTATCGAAGGTAATGCTGGTACTTGGTTGTCTGTTATGCAAGAAAATGATAAATTAATGTTTACCACTTTATCTGCTAATACTGGTGTAGATGTACGTACTGCTACAATAACGGTAGTAGCTGGCATTGGTGATGTACAAGCTACTATGCAGTTGACGGTTATTCAGCAAAAGGCAATAATAGGAGAGCCTTTTACTATTGGGGAATTTGTCACTAAAGATGGAGATGTAGAACTTGCACATGGCGGAGTTGTTTTTTGGGTGGACCCAACAGATCCGACAAAAGCTAAAATTGTATCTCTTCAGCGGAAAAACATCTCATGGAGTACAGGATTCATGGGGCAATTAGGTGCAACGGATACTTCTGATGGTTCTGTTAATACACAGATTATAGCACAAAGTGAATATGCTACTGATATTCCGGCCATAGCGTGGTGTGTTGAAGTTGGTGAAAGTTGGTATTGGCCAGCAAAGGATGAATTAATCGCTTTGTATGATGCTTATAATGGAAACCATAGTAGTTCTTTGATTCCTAATGAATTATCTGAAGAAGAAAAGGCTGCTCGTGCTGCATTTGATAAAGCTTTGACAGATAATGGTGGAACTATCTTAAATGAACAAGCAGATAATGCTAATGGCGATAGTTATTGGGCAAGTACAGAAACCTCTGATGGTTCAAAGGCTTTCTATATACGTTTTGGAAAATATGGAAGTCTTAATATCAGTAAAGGAGGAGCTAGGTGTGTGCGTCTTGTTCGTAAGGTATCTAAATAAGAAATTAAAGAAAAAATAACCATGAAAATAAAATCATTTTATATAGCGACAATCTTGGTGGGTGGAACAATGTTTACTTCGTGTACAGATTATGAGGTGAAAGATCCTAATTTTATACCGCCAGATGTAGTTCTCAATGAAGAACCTAAATATAATGAGATAATTGAGGGGTTACCTGAACCAGGTAAGATGCAGGCATATAAACCCTCATTGATAGGCAAACCTTATCGTCCGATAACTGTTAAATATTCTTCAGAGTTTAAACCGGTAAGTCGTTGGACCTCTGTAGATACTCGTGTAGTAGCTTATATGGCGGATTATGAACCTACTGTTTTGACAGAAAGTGATTATAAATCTATTACAAATAAATATGGTAGCCTAACTACTGGGATTAGGCTACCAGCCACTGGCCGTTTTTATGTGACGAAAGGTACCGATGGACGTTGGTGGATTATTGATCCTGAAGGTTATCCTCATTATGAAAGGAGTGTAACTTCTGTGAGGTATGGTTCTTCAACACGTAATCGGGAGGCATGGAATAGCCGTTTTGGCTCTGATGAAAATTGGTTAGCTACTTCGCAGTCAGAATTAGCTTCTATCGGTTTTCATGGCACGGGTGCATTCTGTACAGATACTTACCAGAAAATTCAAGTACATAACCAAACGCATCCGGATGCTCCATTAACTCTTGCTCCTTCGTTTGGTTTTCTTACTCAGTTTCGTCAGCAGGCTAATCTAGCATATCCGGGTGGTATTTCAGATAATAGTTTAGGTTTAGTATTACATGAAGAAGAATGGACTACTTTTTGTAAATCGTATGTAGCAGAAGTGTTAGCTCCTTATAAAAATGATGCTAATGTGTTGGGCTTCTTTTCTGATAATGAAATAAATTTCTCTACGCAAAATTCTAAGATATTGGATAGATTTTTAGCTATTACAACCCCAGATGATATTGCTTACAAAACGGCTAAAGCGTTTATGGATGAGAAAGAGGCTACTAAAGTTACGGATAATTTAAATGCAGAATTTGCAGGTCGCTTGGCTGAGATTTATTATAAGGGAGTTAAAGATGCTGTTAAAGAGTTTGACCCAGGTATGATGTATTTGGGTACTCGGTTACATGGTACTCCTAAATATATGAAAAATGTAGTAGAAGCTGCTGGTAAATATTGTGATATTGTTTCTATTAACTATTATAGTCGATGGAGTCCTGAATTGGATACATACGTAAAAGATTGGGAAACATGGGCAAATGCTCCATTTTTAGTAACAGAATTTTATACTAAGGGGGTTGAAGATTCTGACTTAAATAATGGTTCAGGGGCGGGTTTCTCTGTACCAAGGCAAGAAGATCGTGCATATGCATATCAACATTTTACTCTTGGTTTATTGGAAGCTAAGAACTGTGTGGGCTGGCATTGGTTTAAATATCAAGATGATGACGGTAATGATAATACCGGAAAACCGGCTAATAAGGGAGTGTACGATAATTACTATCAGATGTATCCTTATCTATCTAAGTTTATGCAAGAGGTGAATTATAATGTATATAACCTTATTGATTTTTTTGATAATTGATAAAATACTAAGTACTTAGTAATATAAGTATTCACTAATTTGATTAAAAAGTTCCCGACCTGTATTATATTCCTTATTCAGGCCGGGAACTTGTGGATAAACTGTAATGTATATCAAGCTATGAGAAATAGGCGCTATATCTTTTTATTATTTTTTATTATCCATTCTGTGTGGATGTCTGCAGGTATAGATTTTCTCGTTTTGAGTAAAGGTAATTTTCGTATGGTTGTTTCTGACGGAGAATTATCCCCCATCAAATTGGCAGTTGAAACGTTACAACGTGATTTCAAGAGTGTGATGGGCTTCTGCCCACCTATTGTTTCTACTTCAACTGATGGAGAAAAAGAATTGATTGAGTTGATTATAATCAATGAATCTATTGTTGATTCTTCTATGAATAAATCGGAGCTCCGTCCTTTGGACGGCTTTGAATCTCATCGTTTATATGCAGAGACCTCATCCAGGCGGATTTATTTGACAGGAAAAGATATGCGCGGAACGATTTATGCTATATATACCTTTAGTGAGAAATTTTTGGATGTTCCTCCTTTGTGGTTCTTTTCTTCATGGGAACCTCAAAAGAAAAAACAGATTGAGGTTCCTTGTAACCTTGATTATTTTTATAAATCTCCGCAAGTACGTTACAGAGCCTGGTTTCCTAATGATACGGAACTTTTTACACCATGGCGGCAACTTACAGTACAAAATAATGAGGTATGGTTAGAGACAATGTTACGTTTAAAATTGAATACGGTAGAGATGGAACAGACGATTACCTATCCGGATTATAAACTGGAGGAATCGGTGTCTTTACTCCGTAAATATGGTTTGATACTTTCTTCAACTCACCACACAGCTTGCAATAATAATTTAGTAACTTGGAAAGAATATTGGTACAAAGTACATGGAATTGCTCCTCCCAAGCTGTTATTGTCTGATGAAAAATCGTTGTGTGAATTTTGGCAATATAGTATTGAGACGGTATGCCGTTGTGAACAGGAAAATCTTTGGACCATTGCTTTCAGAGGTATAGGTGACCAACCTTATTGGGCGGCTTTTGAAGATGCCCCTGTGAGCGAAGAGGAACGTGCGGAAGTTATCAATCGGATGTTACATATTCAGCTTGCGATGATAAAAGAGAAGACGGGTAATCCTAATCCTTTTGTTCGTGTCACTTTTTATGATGAGCTTTCGGATCTTTTGGCTAAAGGCTATTTGAAACCGCCTGTTGGTAATAATATTTTGTGGACCTTTGTTGCGGCTCGTCGTGATCATTATCCTTATGATGATATTGTAACTTTTGATACGGCGACTCAAATTAATTTAGGCTACTATATGAATCTTCAGTTTACTTCTACCGGAGCTCATTTAGCTGCGGCAGAGGGACCTTGGAAGATGGAATTCAATTTTCGATATGCTAATAGTCGTTGTCCGTTAGCGTTATCAGTAGTTAATGCCGGAAATCTTCGTGAATTTGTAATGGAATTGGCTGCTAATGCATCTATGATGTGGGATATGGTTACTTACGATACGGATAGATTTCTTTATGATTTTTGTGTTCGCTATTTTGGAAAGGAGCATGCGGAAGAGGTAATGCAGCTTTATCGTGATTATTACTATGCGTATTGGGAACAGAAATCCGCTGATTTTCCCGGATTGGAGCGTCAGTTCATATTTCATGATTTACGTTATGCACGAGTGTTTAAACAGATTGGTGAAGGTTTCGAATGTTTCTCTTCTAATCCTTTAAAAGATATTATACGTGAGCGTGTACCGGGGCGTTCATTTCGTATCGAAGGGAACAATCAGGTAGATTCATTATTATCCGGCATGGAGCGTACTTTCGATAGATTTGATAAAGTGGCTCAACGTTGTGCTCAACTTATGCCTCAGTTACCTGAACAATATCGTTGTTTTTTTCTTGATAATTTAAGTGCACCTTGTCATTATATGGCAGCATTAAGTCATTCACTTTATCATTTTCTGAGGGCCTATAAATATACGGAGAAGAGGACCAAGAATCTGGACTTATCCATAGAGTATTTAGAAAAAGCACAAGAAGCGCTTTATTCTACTCAGCATGGTGTATTTACCGATTGGTACGCAGGAGACAAATTACATGGCAAATTTAACATTCCGGCAAAATTAAAATTGTTACATAAACTTCGTGATAAATATTGTGAAAAACAAATGTAAGAAGAGAGTTTCAGAGCTTGTACTAAATATAGAGGTCACTTTATTATTTAATCTATTATAATGTCTGTTGTATGAAAAAACTTTGCAATTTATTAATTCTGATCTTTTGGGGAATATTTCAAGCGTATTCTACAGAAAATAACCCTCGCATAACATATAGTATTAATGATTCTTGGCAGTTTCGGTTAGGTACTTCTGATATTGGTAAAGAGGGTTGGAGTACAGTTTCAATTCCACATACTTGGAATGCGGAAGACTGTGTCGATGATTTTCCGGGTTTTTATCATGGTACAGGATGGTATCGCAAGAATATACAAGTGGATAGTGCTATGTTGAGCAGACCTTTGTATATTTTCTTTGAGGGAGCAAATCAGCGCACTGAACTTTTTGTTAATCGCCATAGGGTTGGCGAACATATCGGAGGATATACTTTCTTCTGTTTTGATATCACTCCTTATATAAGAGAAGGAGAAAATCAGTTGGTTGTGTGTGTTGATAATTCTTATGATTCTGAAATTCCACCCCTTTCTGCTGATTTCACTTTTTTTGGTGGAATTTATCGTGATGTCTCCCTGATTTCTGTTTCTCCTATTCATATTTCTACTACTCACTATGCTTCTTCAGGGGTATATGTGCATACGCCGGAAATAACAGAAGAAAAAGCCTTGGTAGATATATGTACAATGTTGAGTAATACGCAGAAAGTGCGTAGCAAGATTTTTGTGGAACATAAAATTTATTCAGCTACAGGTGAATGTGTAGCTGCAAGTAGAAAGAAAGTAGCTGTAGATACTGAAAGAGAACAGGCCTTTAATACTCAGATTGTAGTAAATCATCCTGAATTGTGGGAGATAGGGCGTCCTAATTTGTATAGATTGCAAACATATCTTTGGGACAATGAGGGAAAGTTGCTTGATGAAGTTAGTAATACTTTTGGTATCAGAACTTGTTCGTTTTCTGCAGAAAAAGGTTTTGAACTGAATGGAAAAGCGGTAAAGTTATTGGGGACTAATCGTCATCAATGCCATTCAGGTATGGGAAATGCTCTAAAAGATGAAATGCACGTCCGTGATATAGAATTACTACATGAGATGGGAGGTAACTTTTTACGTATTGCCCATTATCCTCAAGATGAAATGGTATTGGCTGCTTGTAATCGGTTGGGAATTGTGACTTCTGTGGAAGTTCCGGTGATTAATGCTATTACTATGAATCAGAATTTCTCAGACAATTGTGTCGAAATGATGAAAGAGATGATTTATCAATGTTTTAACTCTCCCTCTGTTTGTATTTGGACATATATGAACGAAATTATGCTACGTCCTCCTTATAATTCGGAACCTTCTATAAAAAAAGATGAGTATCTGAAATATCTGTATCATATAGCGGAACGTATAGAGAATACGGCTAAAGAGATTGACCCGGGACGGGCTACAATGCTTCCATGTCATGGAAACCTAGCTGCTTATGAAGAAGCAAATCTAATAAATTTATCTGATATATTAGGAATGAATTTATATAATGGCTGGTATGGGGGAGACTTCAGTGGATTTGAAGCGACTTTGGATAAAATACATCAAAAATATCCGGATAAGCCTATTATAGTAAGTGAATATGGTGCAGATGTTGATGCCCGGATTCACTCATTTAAACCAGAGCGTTTTGATTTTTCTGTAGATTATGGAGTTATGTATCATCGTCATTATTTACCTCAGATAATACAGCGTAAATTTGTTGTAGGTTCGGCTGTATGGAACTTGAATGATTTCCATTCAGAGGAAAGAATGGATGCTATTCCTCATATTAATTGCAAGGGTTTGGTTACTTTGGATAGAGTACCCAAAGATACTTATCGATATTATAGGGCTATGCTTAATAAAGAACCGTATGTAGCAATAGGTGGATCGGATTGGTATAATAGGTCTGGTGTTGCCGATAATTCGGGAGTTTGTTATTATCCGGTATCTGTTTATACTAATTTAAAACAGGTCAGCTTAAAAGTAAATGGAAAAATGCTCGCAGTATCGGAGGTACAAAATGGAGCTGCTCAATTTAATGTCCCGTTTATTGATGGTATTAATCAATTGGAAGCGGAAGGAACGTTCCAGGGTCGCTATATTAAAGATTTTTGTAGAGTGAGTATGAAATTGGTTCCTGGCTCTTTTGATAATAAAGAGTCTTTTACAGAGTTGAATATGCTGTTTGGAACAGCCCGCCATTTTGAGGATAAGACTGCTTCTTTAGCTTGGCAACCAGAACGGGAATATGTATCTGGTGGTTGGGGGTATGTAGGAGGAAAAGCTTTCCGAGCGCGGACAAAAAGGGGGTCACAACCGGCTTCTAATCTAGATATCTATGGAACGGAACAAGATCCGATTTTCCAAACCCAACGGCGTGGGTTGAATAGTTTTAAAGCGGACTTACCTGATGGAAGATATGTTGTCTATTTGTATTGGGCAGAACTGTCTGGTGCGGATGTTGTCGATTTGGCCTATCAGCTGGATAATATAGTACAGAAGGAGAAAGCTACTGAACGGTTATTCCATGTAGATATCAATGGAGTGCGTGTATTATCATCACTTGATGTTGCTAAAGAAGTGGGTGTGAGAAGGCCGATGATTTGTAAGATACCAGTAACTATTTCGGATAAAAAAGGACTTACCGTTGATTTTATTCCAATAAAAGGGGAAACAATGATTACCGCTATACGGATTCTCAAAATGGATTAATCGAGTAAAATGGAATGAAGAAAGTATTTATCCTACTATATATATTTATATGTACTAATGTTTGTATACAGGGTCAGGAAAAAGATAGGGCTACGCTTTCCGATTTGCCTCCGTTACTTCCTTATTCTGAGAGTACATTAGATGCTTGGAATGCCCGAAGAACGAAAATCCTAAAATTGTTACAAGAGTATGAATATGGAGCCATTCCGAGGCATCATGGAATTTCTGTTGAATATCGGCAGAGAGGTATAGATACAATGGCGTTAAGCGGATTAGCTAAACGTAAGGAGGTAGACATTGTTTTTTCGAAAGGAAATAATAAATGTATTTTGCATTTATTAATGTATCTTCCTAAAAAGGTAATTCGCCCTGCTGTTTTTTTGGGTGTTAATGCCATGGGAAATTATACAGTACATAAAGATGAAGGGATTTCTATGTATTATGATTCGCAAAAAGGCTTGTCCATACAACGTGGATGCGATAGTTTAAGCTGGAATATAGTAGAAACTTTACGACGCCAGTATGCATTTGTTACTTTCTGCAGTAAAGATATTTGCGATGATACTGTAACCGGTATTGAGAATAAATTAGGAGAAATGTTATATGGAGCTCAAAGAGATTCTACAAGTTGCGGGTTCATAGGTATTGTAGCCTGGGGAATGTCGCAAGCTATGCATTACTTAGAAACAGATTCTGATATTGACCCTCAAAGAGTTATAGCTATAGGTCATTCTCGCTATGGAAAAATTGCACTTTGGGCGGCAGCGCAGGATGAACGTTTTGTTGGGGTAATAGCTAATAGTTCAGGCTCGGGTGGAGCTTCTTTGTATAGAGGCAATCGTGTGGAAACTCCATATGATATTTATAAACGTTTCCCGCATTGGATGTGTAAACGGTTTTATAAATATGCAGATAGGGTGGAAAAGGTAGGATTTCCGATTGATCAGCATATGGTTTTATCTTTGCTTGCTCCTCGGCCAATGTATATTGCTAATTCCGATGAAGATGCATATGTCTGTCCTAATTTAGAGTATGCAGCTCTGTTGGAAGTTGTACCAATATATAACTTATATGGTTATTTATTGAACTATTGGAAAGAGTTACCTGCAACAGGAAGTGTCATATGTCAGAGAGTTGGTTATCATTTGAAACCGGGGGCACATTCCATGACTCCTTTTGATTGGAGATGTTTTTATGAGTTTGCAGACCGCTATATTATGGATAATAATTAATAAAATTTTAAATTCAGATGTGGTTTAATATCAATTCTATTTAAAACATAAAGAATTGAATAAAAGAAACTGTTATTCTAGTTCGGTTTTGGGGTGAAATAATGTAGTAGAGCGGCTTAGAACAGGTCATGTACGATTTTTATTTAAATCAGAACTATTGTGTTATGTTAGGAATATAGATTCGGCTTCCTTTGTATCGTTCAGAAATAACAAAAAAGTAAAGTCAAACCTTAAAATGAGGGTAATGGGAAACAAGAAAAAAACTTTAATTATCAGTTTAGTCCTGTTGGTGTGTTTCGCGTCATCGGCGTGTGCAGTATCGAAAGGCATGAAAAAAGTAGTAGATGAGGCTCTTGACTTCTCTGTCAAGCAGTCAATGTCTATGTTCAGTGAGATGCAAGGTCAAGTAGGCATACTTCCTAGAACAGCAAAAGACGGTAAAATGATTACTTGTGAATCTCCTTGGTGGACAAGTGGTTTTTATCCCGGTACATTGTGGTATTGTTACGAATATAGTAATGATCCACAGGTTAGGGCTGCTGCAGAAGAAATGACATCACGTGTGGAAAGGCAGAAATATACAACAAGTAATCATGATGTCGGATTTATTATTAATTGTAGTTTTGGGAATGGTTACCGCCTTACACGCAATGAGGCTTATAGAGAAGTGATAGAAACGGCTGCAAAGTCTTTATCTACACGCTTTCATCCGGTTACAGGATGTACTCGTTCATGGAACAGTAAAAAATGGCAATTCTCCGTAATCATTGATAATATGATGAATTTGGAATTGCTTACAGTAGCTTCTTCCATGACAGGGGATAATTCTTATTATAAGAAAGCGAAATCACATGCGGATCGTACGATGATTAATCATTTTCGTCCGGATGGCAGCTCTTATCATGTAGTTAGTTATGACACGATTACCGGTAAAGTATTAAATCAGGTTACTCATCAGGGAGTAAATGACCAGTCGGCTTGGTCCCGTGGACAGGCATGGGGATTATACGGATTTACTATGATGTACCGCCAGACTGGAAAAAAAGAATATTTGGACCATGCTATAAAGGTTGGTAAATTTATCATGAATCATCCACGTCTGCCAAAGGATAAAATACCTTATTGGGATTTTGATGCTCCTAATATTCCAAAAGCGGATAGAGATGCTTCTGCCGGTGCTATTATGGCATCCGCTTTCGTTGAATTGAGCACATATGTATCTGGCGAATTGGGTAAACAATTTCTTTCTATTGGAGAACAACAGATAAAATCATTGGCCTCTCCCGCATATCGGGCAAAGAAAGTGGGGGATAACAATCATTTCATCATACAGCATTGTACCGGTTTCATGGGAAAACAATATGAGATAGATGCGCCTCTTACTTATGCGGATTATTATTTTGTAGAGGCTCTTATCCGTTATAAGAATTTGTTGGAAGGCCGTCCTGTGGTACAAACTATTACGGCATTTTCAGAAAATGAGGATCGTTCGGCATGGTTGAGCGCGCTGCATCGTATTTCTTACCCATTGCTCAGTAATATGGCAAAAGGTGAACTTCGTAAGAATATGCCGGTTGAATCCATTGCTGCCGATATGCAGAAAAGAAGAGAAGTGACTCATCTTGAGGCTTTAGGACGATTGATTACGGGTATTTCCGCTTGGTTAGAATTAGGACCTGACAGTACAATAGAAGGTAGGCTACGTGCCGAATATATTGATTTGTCTTTAAAATCAATTGCTAATGGTGTAAATCCGGCTTCTCCTGATTATCTTAATTTTAACAAAGGCCGTCAACCGTTGGTAGATGCTGCATTTTTGGCTCATGGTTTATTAAGAGCACGTACGCAATTGTGGGATAAGCTTGACAAAACGACACAAGAAAGGGTAATTAAAGAACTGAAATCGTCAAGAGTAATTAAGCCTTCCGAAACCAATTGGTTGTTCTTTGCTGCCATGGTAGAAGCTGCGTTAAAGGAATTTACGGGTGAATGGGAATATGAACGAGTGAAATATGCTTGTGATCGTTTTGCTCAATGGTATAAAGGTGATGGTTGGTATGGTGATGGTGCAGATTTCCATTTGGATTATTATAATAGCTTCGTTATCCATCCGATGATGGTTGAAGTCTTGACTGTTATGAAAAAACATGGCTTGGAAGGAGCTATTCCTTATGAACTGGAACTTAGTCGTTATGCGCGTTATGCAGAACAACAGGAAAGATTGATTTCTCCTGAAGGTACTTTCCCGATAGTAGGTCGTTCATTGGCATATCGTTTTGGTGCTTTCCATGCGTTGTCTGATGTTGCATACAGAAAGTTGCTTCCTAGTAAAGTAATTCCCGCTCAAGTGAGATGTGCGTTGACAGCTGTGATTAATCGTCAGATTAATGCTCCGGGGACATTCAATCCGGAAGGATGGTTGCGGGTCGGTTTTGCCGGTTATCAGCCTCATATTGGAGAAACTTATATTTCTACAGGTAGTTTGTATTTATGTACTGCTGTATTTGTTGCCCTTGGTCTGCCGGAATCTGATGTATATTGGTCCTCCCCAGCTACAGCTTGGACTTGTAAGAAAGGTTGGGAAGGTATTGATTTGGATGTCGATAAGGCCTTGAAGAAATAATTGAATTAAATGAAATAGATATGATGAATTTAACGGAAACCATATTGTATAGCTGTGGCATTTCATTATTCTCTTCCTTTGGTATACAGAAAGTGGAAGCAAAGAGGCCGAATATTCTTTTCATTATGACCGATCAGCAGAGATATGATATGCTGAGTTGTGCAGGTAACCGTTATGTCCACACTCCTTCATTAGACCAGTTAGCAGAAAATGGTGTCCGGTTTGAGCGTAATTATTGCGCAAATCCTGTTTCTATGCCGTCACGTTTTGCAATGATAACGGGACGTTTTGCTGGTGAAATAGGTTATACGAATAATTCGACTAAACCGGATACTTTGAGAGTACTGCCTGTTGTACGTGAAAGTTCGGTTGGAAATCTTTTTCGGAATGCTGGTTATGAAACTATTTATTCCGGTTATCCGGGTTTTTATTGTGGAAGAACGAATATTGAGGATTATGGTTTTGTCCAAAACGGTACGGATTATTATGACGGTCCTGCTAACTTTGCCGAGAGTTTTTTTGCGGGCTATAAGCCGGAAGAAGATAAGCCTTTTTTTCTTTACCTTTCATTTATGAACCCTCATGACATTTGTTATGGTGCTGGTTTTGACCCGAGATTTCCTGATAAATTACGCCCTCATCAAATAGCGGCTACACAGAAATATATAGATTTTCATAAAACGTTGAGTGAAGAGGAATATCGGAACCAAATACCACCAGTGCCTGTTAATATGGAGCCTAATGGTGCATATGCCGAAATGAAAGAAATCGGTTCCGGTTCTCGAAATTGGACTGAAGAACAATGGAATTTTTATCGTTGGATGTACTGTCGGCTTGTAGAAGATGTGGAGAAGCAGATTGGACGTATCTTAACTGCATTGGCGGATGCTGGTCTGGCTGGTAATACGATTGTTGTGTTTACTTCGGATCATGGAGAAATGGGACAGTCACATGGTCTGGTGTTCAAAAGCCAATTATTGGAAGAAGCTACGCGCACACCACTCATAATTGCTGGTCCTGGAATACAAAAAGGTATTGTAGATTCAGAAAACCTGACTTGTGGTATTGACCTTGTACCTACAATGTGCGATTTAGTAGGGATTCCTATACCGAAAGGGCTGTTAGGGAAATCATTGAAACCGATTCTAACGGGACAGTCTGTTAAAATGTCTCGTAATCATATTATTGTTGAATCAAGTTCTGGGTATCAAATCCATGATGGACGTTATAAATATACGGCTTTTACACGCGGAGATAAAAAAGAAACTTTGATGGATATTTTATCTGATCCGGGGGAAATGTCGGATAAAAGTACTGATCCGGTTTATAGAGCAATAAAAAGTCATTTGCGTAATTTACTAATGAAGGATTTAAACAAAATAACCCAAAATGCTCCGGTGATAAAGTGAAATAGGAGTATTTATTAATCTTATTACTGTATATGAAAAATATATTATCTGTATTATTAGCTTCGCTTGTTTTATCTTCCTGTTCAGAGAATAAAATAGCAGAGAAACAAACGACATTTTGTAATCCGATGAATTTGGATTATGGTTGGGGGTGTTTTCAGACTAAGCAGAAGAAGGCCCGTTCTGCTGCCGACCCTGTCGTCGTTTTGTTTAAGGGTAAATATTACCTGTTTACTACAATGGATATTGGCGGATATCGTGTTTCCGACGATCTTATTACTTGGAAGAATGTATATTTCAATCCTGAAGTACATGCTTCTGCACTGGATTTGGATCATTATGTGGCTCCTGCTGTAGCTGCTGACGATAATTATGTATATTTTGTCAATTTTACCCGTGACCGTACGAAGAAAACGGTAGATGTCATTCGTTCGGCTGATCCAGAGAATGGAAAGTGGGAGAAATGCGGTGAGGTCAGACGTATGGCCGATCCGTGCCTGTTTATTGATAATGGTCGTTTCTATTTTTATTATGGTTTAGGCGGTACTCAGTCTACAACCTTTTTTGAAGTAGACCCTAATACTTTTAAAGAAATTGAGGGCTCGAAGAAAGTCCTGCGTGAGTACGTTACAGATGTCAATCAATGCAAGTCCGGTTACCAATTCGGACGTAGAGAACTTTATGATGAGATTGATGCTTCTGCTTGGCAGGGCAAGTTTGCGAAAGTGCCATGTCCTGAGGGTGCTTGGGTTGTGAAGAATAACGATAAATATTATCTTCAGTATGCTACTCCGGGAACTATCTGTAATTGGTATTGCGATGTGGTGTTGGAGAGTGATAGCGTTAATGGTGGTTTTGTAGAGCAACCGTATAATCCTGTATCTTTGAAAGTTGGCGGTTTTATTGGTGGCGCCGGACACAGTTGCGTATTTAAAGATAAGTACGAAAATTGGTGGCAGGTAACATCGATGTGGATAGGTAATCATGATGAATTTGAAAGAAGAATAGGTTTATTCCCTGTTTCTTTTGATGAGAAGGGGAGAATGAGAACCCATACCGTGTTGGGAGATTATCCTATGCAGCTGCCGCAGAAGAAATTTGATCCTCAGGATATTTCTGCTTTTGGCTGGATGCTTCAGTCTCAGAATAAAAAGAGTATGGCGTCTTCCTCACTACCCGGTTTTGGGCCGGAAAAAGCGGCAGATGAGAATGTCAGAACTTGGTGGTCTGCAGCGAGTGGTAATGCCGGTGAATATTTTGTAATGGATTTAGGTAAAAAAGTACGTATCAATTCCGTTCAGATAAATTTTGCCGAACAGGATATAAATCCGGATGCTCCTAAGGAGACGGATTATCATGCCTATAAGTTGTATGTTTCTGACAATGGTGAAGATTGGAAACAAATTGTTGATAAATCAAAGAATACAGTAGCCGTTCCGCATGAATATGTTGAACTTTCCGTACCGGTCGAGGCTTCTTTTATTAAAATAGAGAATGTACATACTCCCAAAGAGGGTAAGTTTGCTTTACTGGATTTGCGTGTATTCGGTTTTGGCTATTCGGAGAAACCGGGTTTGGTTAAGAAGCTTTCAGTACAGAGGAATCAGGAAGATGAAAGATACGCTTCACTTACTTGGAATAAAGTATCAGGGGCTGACGGTTATTTGGTTCGTTTTGGTTATCAGCCTGATTTCTTAAATCAGTGTATTCAGGTGAAGGATTGTGAGACCACCGATTTACTGATTCACATTCTTACTAAAGGTGTGAAATATCATTACCGGGTAGATGCCTACAATGATAGTGGGATTACAGAAGGTGTTGTTATCTCGGAATAAAAAGATATGAATAAGAGACTGATAATTTATCCTATGCTTTTGTCTGCCGGGCTGTTACAGGCCCGGCAGAAGCCTAATGTTGTGATTATCTTTACGGATGATCAGGGTTATCAGGATTTAGGTTGCTACGGTTCTCCGTTGATACAGACCCCTTCGATTGACCGTATGGCAAAGGATGGTTTGAAATTGACAGACTTTTATGTTTCGGCTTCCGTATCAAGTGCTTCGCGTGCCGGTCTGTTAACGGGTCGGCTGAATACGAAAAATGGAGTAAAAGGTGTACTTTTTCCTGAATCTGCGGGTATGCCTTCTGAAGAAATTACTTTGGCTGAAGCATTGAAAGAGCAAGGTTATACAACAGGGTGTTTTGGTAAATGGCATTTAGGTGATTTAAAAGGACATTTACCTACAGACCAAGGGTTTGATTACTATTATGGTATCCCTTACAGTAATGATATGTATATTGCTCCTTCTCAGCAATTTGCTCCTGATGCGATTTTTAGGGAAGGATACACTTTAGTGAAAGCTAAAGAAGACCAGGAATTTGTGAGGACTTCCAGTAGGGCGGCTGTAAAAAAGAGATTGAATAATGCTTCTCCATTGTTTGAAGGAGATAGGATTATTGAATATCCATGTGATCAGTCTACCACTACCCGTCGTTATTTTGACCATGCTATTGATTTTGTAGAACAACATAATAAGCAACAGCCTTTCTTTTTATATATAACTCCGTCAATGCCTCATGTACCTTTATTTGTTTCCGAACAGTTTAGAGGTAAAAGTAAACGGGGGCTTTATGGAGATGCAGTAGAAGAAATAGACTGGAATGTAGGCCGCTTTTTAGACTATCTGGATACAAAAGGATTAGCCGAGAACACTTTGGTTATTTTTGCATCGGATAATGGACCATGGTTGTCTTTTAAAGAAGAGGGTGGCTCTGCCGATCCTTTACGTGGCGGTAAATTCTCGTATTATGAAGGTGGGGTAAGGGTACCGTGTATTATTAGGTGGAAAGGTGTTGTTCCTGCAGGAGTGACGAGTGATGCCATAATTGCCAGTATTGACCTTTTTCCAACGATTATGCATTATGCAGGCAGCCATTCTTTCAAGCAGGAGATAGATGGAATAAACGTTTCATCATTCTTTGAGAATCCTTCCTTGAGGCTGCGTGATGAATATGTTTATGTAAAGAGTGGACAAGTACATGGCATACGCAAGGGAGATTGGGTTTATCTTCCTAAAACGGGTAATAGTAAGTTTAAGGAAGGAGATGTACCTGAACTTTTTAATTTGAAACAGGATGTGGGAGAATCAGACAATCTTGCGCAGAAATATCCGGATAAAGTAAAAGAGCTGCAGGAGTTAATGCAAAAATATTAGTTTCTGTGAACACATTACACATTTATATATAATAGGAAATACGAAGTAAAACGATGGTATACCGATTGATTTTTATATTCTTGACTCTTTTCTGTCCGATGGTCTTGGGAATGTCCCCTGTTCGTGGGCAGGCTGCTGATAATAGTGATAGGCAATATTGGGTACAGACAATTATTAAGATTGCTGATCCTGTGATAAACAACCTTAGTAAAGATCAGTTGAAGGAAAAAATTCCTATAGGACGTTCGTCTTCAGCTTTGGCCAGTAGCCGGGAATTTGTTACTCACATGGAGTCTGTAGGAAGAACGATTGCCGGAATAGCACCCTGGTTGGAACTTGGTCCGGATGAAACGCCGGAGGGAAAATTACGTGAGAAATATATAAAGATGACCTGTAAGGCGCTAGCCAATTCCGTAAATCCGAAATCAAATGATTATTTTAACAGTACGGCTACTCGCCAGATATTGGTAAACAGCGCTTTCCTTATTCAAGGTTTGTTACAGGCCCCTACCCAGCTATGGGGAAATTTGGATGCCACTTCCCGTGAGAGGCTTATTGAACAATGGAAGTCTACCCGAACCATGAAGCCGGGAAATAATAACTGGTTATTGTTTTCTGCAATGGTAGAATGTGGTTTGAAGGAATTCGGTGGAGAATGGAACTTTTCAGTGGTAAAAAAAGCATTGGACTCTCATAAGGCATGGTATAAAGGAGATGGTATTTATGGAGATGGTGCAGAATTTCATCTGGACTATTATAATAGTTATGTTATACATCCTTTATTGCTTCAAGTCTTGAAAATAGCGGTGAAATATGATTCGTCTTTTCTGCCATTTTTGGATGAGGAGTGGATACGCTTTACGCGTTATGCCGAGATTCAAGAACGAATGATAGCTCCTGATGGCAGTTATCCGGTATTAGGACGTTCTGTCAGTTATCGCTCTGCGGCATTTCAGGTGTTGGGAGCATGTGCTTTATTTCAACGGCTTCCTCAGTCATTGAAACCGGGACAAGTAAGGGGAGCTATGACAGCCATGCTGAAACGTTTGTTTGAGCAACCGGGAACTTTTGATAAAGATGGTTGGCTGACAATCGGAGTGTGTGGTGAACAGAAAGAGTTGGGAGATACTTATTTGTCAACTCCTTGTGTCTATCTATGCTCGTTAGGCTTTCTTCCTTTAGGGCTTCCGGCCAATGCTCCTTTTTGGTGTGAGCCTGCAGAACCTTGGACAAGTGTAAAGGCATTCAGTGGTCTGGAATTTCCGATAGATAAGTTCATAAAACCATAAAATAGAACCATGAAATATAGTATTCTGATTTTAACTTTACTGATGTTCTGTATTACCGGTCGCTCGCAGGTTGTTTCAGGACAGGAGGATAGAGCATACTGGATAAGCGTATTGTCACAAGTAGCAGATCCGTTATTAGATAATATGAGTAAAGGCGAGTTAAGAAAAAGCATGCCGGTAGAAACAGTTTCCGGTGCGGTCAATCCTTCTAATGCACGCACTACTCATTTGGAAGCTTTGGGACGTTTATTGGTAGGAATAGCTCCTTGGCTGGAACTTGGACCGGATGAAACATCAGAAGGACAATTGCGTGAGAAATATATTCAATTAATGCTCAAGTCCATTGAATATGGTTTTGACCCTGAATCTCCCGACTATTTGAATTTTACGGTTACCCGGCAACCTTTGGTGGATGCTGCTTTCTTTTGCCAGGGGGTGTTGCGTGCTCCTGTACAAGTATGGGGCAGGCTCTCTCCGGTGGTCCGGCAGAATGTTTTGAATGCCTTGCAGCAAATACGAACCATAAAACCGGTGGAAAGTAACTGGTTGCTTTTTTCGGCTATGGTAGAGGCTGCTTTATTGGAGTTGACAGGTGAATGTAATATGTATCCGATAGAGTATGCTGTCATGCGGTTTAAAGAATGGTATAAAGGTGATGCGTGGTATGGCGACGGTGTAAACTTACACATGGACTATTATAATAGTTTTGTAATACATCCGATGCTTTTAGATGTTCTGAAAGTTATGCAGAAGCATAATAAGGGCGAGTCTGATTTTTATAAGAAAGAATTACGGCGCTTTTCCAGATACGCTGAACAACAAGAGAGAATGATTTCTCCTGATGGAGCATATCCGGTGGTAGGTCGTTCTATCGCTTACCGTTTTGGAGCTTTTCATGTGCTTTCGCAAGCAGCGTTGGATGGGCTGTTACCGGCTTCAGTGACTAAAGCTCAAGTAAGGTGCGGGTTGACTGCTGTAATAAAAAGGCATATGGCCGTAAAAGGTAATTTTGATGAGCGGGGTTGGCTGACTTTGGGCTTTGCAGGGCATCAACCGCAAATTGCTGAAAGATATATTTCAACAGGTAGCCTTTATTTATGTTCTGTCGTATTTACTGCGTTAGGGCTTCCGGCTACCGATGAGTTCTGGTGTGCTCCTTATGCGGAATGGACCGGAAAGAAAATTTGGAACGGTAATAAGAGTGTTAAGTTGGATAAGGCTATAAAAGATAATTAATAAACAATGTATATGAAGAAGATTCTTTTTTTATTTTTAGCAGTAATAGGTTGTGGACTACACGCGCAGCAACCTTTTTCATCAGGGATGAATAAAGAGGATATTACCAAAGTTTGTAATGCCGTAGCCGAATGGCAGATAAATCATCAAGGTGAAGTGAGGCATCATCCGTTGGATTGGACAAACGGAGCTCTGTATCGTGGAATGACGGAATGGGGTAAAGTTTCAGGAAATAAGTCTTGCTATGATTTTGTACGGGCTATCGGTGAAAAATATAATTGGAATATGTGGGACAGGGTATATCATGCAGATGATATTTGTGTAGGGCAGGCATTTATTGAGATGTATCGCAAATTTGACGATAGGCGCATGTTGCAGCCGGTATTGGAACGCGCATATTATGTCGCTTCACATCCATCGAAAGCTTTATTACAGAAAACGGATGCCATAGGAACAACGGAACGTTGGTCGTGGGCAGACGCTTTGTTTATGGCGCCACCGGTTTATGCGGCTTTATATACAATGACAGGAGATAAAATCTATTTGGATTATTTGGATAGCGAGTACAAGGCATGTGTAGATTCACTTTATGATGCAGAAGAGCACCTCTTTTATAGAGACAACAAGCGGATTCCTGTTCGTGAAAAGAATGGTAGCAAACAATTCTGGGGAAGAGGTAACGGTTGGGTTTTTGCCGGACTTCCGTTGGTTATTGATAATCTTCCGTTGGATTGCCCTTCCCGCAATTATTATATGCGATTATTTGTAGATATGGCAGAGGCTGTCCGCAACACTCAATGCAAGGATGGAGACTGGCGCACCAGCCTGCTGGACCCGGGAGCGTATACAATGCCTGAGAACAGTTGTTCTGCTTTCATGTGCTTTGGTATTGCATGGGGGCTTCGTAATGGCTATTTACCTCAGCGTACTTATAAGCCCGTACTCGAAAAGGGATGGCAATCACTGGTAAAGGCTGTTCATGCTGACGGTAAATTCGGCTATATACAGCCAGTTGGGGCAGCCCCCAAAGCTGCTGGATTTGATGCAACAGATGTCTATGGGGTAGGTGCCCTTTTGCTGGCTGGGAGTGAGCTATATAAATTAGCTAAATAGCGTTGATTTTTTATTTTATATCAAAAGTAACGAGCAAACCTTTATGGTCTGTAGGCCACACTCCTTGAGGCAATAAAAAATTGTCTTTTGATTTTTCCTGTGTTCGTTGACTTTTTACTATGCTTCCTTGCGGTCCGAATATTACGGCGGTTTTCAGTTGGATGGCTGGGTGAGGATAATAAAAAACATAATCTATTCGATCACGCTCATCGGATTTAGGTGTCCAGGTTAGCTTTTCTACCGGAATTAATGGATTGTCCGCGGGAAAAGTGAAGCCTGGATAGCTTAATACATCCGGATATAGAGTACGATATGTGTCAATGAAGCCATTGTTATCTAACATTAAGGGTACTGTCCAAGGAATAATCAGGCCGTTGTGGTCGTATAAGTCTTTTGTTTCCCGTATCCAATCGAGGTGTGAGGGTTCGTTGAAGTCTCCACCTAAAATGACAATGGTACCTTCCGCAATATCTTTGCGGGCGGCTGCAATAAACTCTTTAATAGCATCGTCACGTAAAGAGGCGTCATTTACTTTCAGAACTTCCAGTACGGTTTGCGGGATAGGAATCTCGTCCCATGTAGAACCATCGTATCCGCGCACATTATAATAGGCATCGTTCAGATAATCCAGGTGTGCTGTATAGACAGCTATCTTGTGTCCTTTTATTTTGCTTGTCATCTTATAAATACTTCCATGATCGTCTTTTTCGGGAAATACGGTAAGGGAATCGGTTATTGGGTGACGGCTTAATAGTCCGGAGTCGTAGCTGTAGAAAGAATAGTAAGTTTCTCCTTTCTCTTTTAGTGATTGGACGATACGATCGCAAAACCGGGTATTATTATAGTTTCTCACCTCGCTGAAAGTCACAAAGTCGGGCTTCAGACGAACAATTTCATTTACGATGGCATCGTACCCGCCGGGTACTTTAGTACCTTCCTGCCAAATGTTCCATTGCAGTACGGTAAATTCACTCTTGTTTTGGCTTTTTCCAAAGATTGACGCCATTAGCAACAGGCATATCAATAACAGTTTTTTCATGATTGATTTTAGAATTAAGTTTCTGCAAAAATAGATATTTTGCAGTAATAAGCGTGTTTTTTCGTTAATACTTTGCCTATTGTGTATCATATTCCCATAAAACCTTTATCTTTGCGTTCGAAAATGATATGTGGAAAGATTTGAGTAGCTTGCAACCACAGAAAAAAATGCTAAAACACATCCTTTTCTGACAGTACCGCGGTGTACCAAGATTTGCATGCCTACTCATTGATGAAACTTCTCCTCATTTCCATTTTTAATTGTTCATTTTTAATTTTTA